>Ga0163144_10000535_pt1 | contig 88622 bp, 81 predicted proteins | sample OliLak19BULKMAT1_FD_123175 | JGI IMG/M metagenome (GOLD analysis project Ga0163144, IMG submission 123175) | Freshwater microbial mat bacterial communities from Lake Vanda, McMurdo Dry Valleys, Antarctica - Oligotrophic Lake LV.19.BULKMAT1 | ecosystem: Environmental > Aquatic > Freshwater >...
CCCTGTCCGCACTGGCAGCACCACGAATCCCAGGTCTGGTTGCAGCCTCAGCCGCAATCGCTGGTGCCGGTCAGCTACTTCATGGTCACCTTCACGCTGCCGGCCGAGTTGCGCGGCCTGGCCTTCAGCCACCAGCGGGTGGTCTACGCGCTGCTGATGCAGTGCGCCTGGGAGACGCTCAACATCGTCAGCCACAACGCCTGGGCGCCACCACCGGTGCAGTCGGTGTGCTGGTTCACCGTAAGAGAACCCAAGCGCCTGCAGGCTATTGGCCACCAGTAGTGTGGCGTTGTAATGCTGCAGCGAGGGGATTTCTGCCTTGTAGGTCTGCAGCTGGGCTTAGGACCCTGGTTCACATTATCTTTCCATTCGGCTGTTTCTGAGCGGCTGCTGCGGCGTTGCGATGCTTGGCAATAGCCCCGCTATAGCCTACGCATCGCGCCTTGCCGCAACCGCTCAGGAACACCCTCGATGGTGACACGATAATGTTGACCAGGGTCCTGAGGCGTTCCAGATGCTGGCGTCTTCATCCGCTGCGTTCTTGAGTTCGAGGAGGCCGAGCGGCAGCCCGTTCACGAACGTCACGATGTCCGGCCGCCGGTTGTGCTGCCCCTCGATCACCGTGAACTGGTTCACCACCAGCCAGTCGTTCGCGTTGATCTCGTTGAAGTCGACCAGCTGCACGTAATCGCCCGCGATGTTGCTGTCTTGCTGCGGATACGCCATCGGCACGCCGTCGCGCAGCAGCCGGTGAAACGCGCGGTTCGCCTGCGTGAGCGCAGGCGCGTCCAGGCGCAGCGGCATGCGCGGCGCTTGCTCGCGGGCGTCTTCCGGGATCGACAGGTTGATTCGCGGCAGTGCATCGCGCAGGCGCGCCGTCAGCACGACGTCGGCAAATGAATCCCAGCCGCGGCGGGTTCACCGGGCGCGAGGCGCGGGCCGTGCCCGATGGTATAGCCGGGTTCCCCGCACCATTCGAGCGCTGCTTCCTCAGCGATTGCTTCATTGAGGGTCATTGCGTCGGAAAGCCAAGCCGGTGGGCGCGTTGGATTCGGTCGCGCCGGTCGCTTTTGAGCCCGGCCGCCGCCGCGAAATCGGGCCAGTGCCGTACCGCCGTTCGTACTTCTTCAATCATGGCGCCCGCGCGGCCGCGCTTTATCATCGCCGCCTTCGCACAGGCCGCGAAGTCCGCGAGGGTGAAGCCGTCCCGTTTGCCGTTCAGCGTCATCTGATGCGTGGCCGTCCAGGCGCCGGACGGGTTGTAGCTGTAGGTCACGTCGAAGGCCGGCGCGAGCCGCCACTCACCCTGCCTGTTCATCAGAAACGCGATGTTTTTCACATGGTCGTCCTGGTTGCGCGCCACGACATTGAACACCATCCGCCGGAACTGTTCTTCGATGGCCGCCATCGGCAGGTTCAACTGGCGGATGGCCAACAGCGCCTGTTCGTAAGCATAAGCCCCGGCCTGGTTGAAATCGAATTGGGCGAGCGCACAGAGCGATTGCATGTGCAGCTTCTGCCCATCGGGCAGCCGATCAAAGCGGCGGGTCATGAAGTGGCGCCGACCGTTCTCTTCCAGCAGCCGGCATTCGCTCATGGTGATGCCGGCTGCTTGCGCCATCAGGTGATAGGCATATTCGATTGCGCCATAACCTTGCGGGTCTTCGAGCTCCTTGTCCTGATTCCCGGCCACGCCGTCGAATTTCATCAGCCAGTACTCGAAGCCCTCACCCGCCGCCACCTGGCCAGAGCGCACGTCGTGGGTTTGCGGGTGCCAGGCGATGACCGCCTTGGCGCGGGCGCCGCCGGCCGAGGTGCCAACCAGCAGGATGTCGTTCAGCGCCTTCTGCCGTGCCGCGCTTTTGAAGCTCGTCTGCAGTTCGTGGCGATGCGTGAGGACTTCGGACGCAAGCTGCACGAGCGCGTCGATTTTTACCTTGGCCGCCACGTGCGTCTTCGGGCCTAGCGCTGGCACGAATTCGAGCGCCCCCATGCCGCGCGTGCCCGTGTAGCACAGGCGCTCCACGGCGTTGAAGCTGGCGGGCGTGCGGCCCTGCGTCGCCAGCCAGGCATCGATAAGGGTGTTGCCGAATTTGTCTGGCAGGGAATCCGCTAGCAGGCCCGGGAGGCCGTGAAAGGTGACGGCGGGCAGCGCGGGGAAGCTGTACACGCGGTTGCTGAGCGGCATCGTGAGCGGGGAGATCTCGATGCCGCTGCGCGCGAAGGCAGGGTCGTACTGGAAAGCGGCAACGCTGGCGCCGGCCTCCATCGTCACCGCGCCGATGCTGCGCCCCCACAGGAACACCTCCGCGATCACGTGGCGTCACCCCAAGTCCATTTTGCCTGACCCGCTTTCGCGGCCTTGGCCCGGGACGCGCGCTTGCGCTGCCGACCCTCAAGTTTCAGCTGCGCAATCGGGCTCGCGGCCGGTTCCGGCACCAGCGTTTCCAGCCCCTCGATGAGATCCAATGCCCGACACACGCGCAGAAACCCGGACAACTGCGTGGCCACCGCGCCCGACTCCAGCCGCTCCACTGTGCGCTTCGCCACCCCGGCCCGCTCTGCGAGAGTGGCCTGGGTCAGGTTCCGGGCCAGGCGCGCGGCTGTGAGGCGGCCGCCGAGTTCCTGCAGCAAGGCTTCATCATGGAGCTGGGAAGTGATTTTCATGGCTCGCCTAATATGGCGAAATAGAAATGATAATTCAATTCTAATCGCCGTATATGGCGAATTATAGAATTTTCGACAATGCGGATGCGGTTCTGCCTGGTCTGTGATTTTCGGTATCGCAACCAGCGATCAAGGGGTGGGTGTCCCAGAAGTGCCCCCAGAAGTGCCCGCGGCCAGAAGTGCCCGCGGAATCGGTCGAGGCGGCCGAGTTCTTGACCCATCGGCGAAACGTGGCACCGCAGCATGCGATAAAAAAGGTGGGTGTCCCGGAATCTGCAGAATCTGCATCGCGGAATCTGGAATCGAGTGCGTTCGGAATCGAGCGCAGGGGCGGCTGTTACCGGCGCAGCGCTTCGGGCCGAAGGCAAAGCGAATGGCGACTCAAGAAAGTCCGCAACTCGGACTGAGCAACGAGGCGGAAGCAGAGGCTGGCTGAGGAAGTCGACGGGGCAGTGACATCGGTGGCCGGTGACGCGCGCCGTCGCGGCCATCGGCATTTCCCATATTCCCGGGCCGAGGTTCTTTTGCTGCGTGTGTCCCGCCACGTCCGGCATGGCTGCGTGATTGGCTTGGCGGTCAACACCGTATTGAGCACCTGCATCACGCCGCTGTCGGCGACGCAGTCTGTTTTTGGAGAAGCCGGGCGGCTTGGGCCGCCCGGGCTTGGGGCAAGAACCGAATGCGGGGCAGTGCGGCTAAGTTCAGGCCGGCAGCAGCACCGAGTCGATGACGTGGATGACACCGTTGGTGCACGCAATGTCGGGCGTCACGACGGTTGAAGCGCCATTAAGCTTGACGCCGTCTTTGGTGCTGATCGCAAGCATGGCGCCGTTGACGGTCGCGGCCGACTTGCCGTCCATCGTCATGACGTCGGCAGCCATCACCTTGCCGGCCACCACATGGTAAGTGAGGATGGCGGTGAGCTTCGGGATGTCGTTAAGCAAGCTCTCCACCGTTCCGGCGGGCAGCTTGGCGAATGCGTCGTCAGTCGGCGCGAACACGGTGAACGGGCCAGCGCCCTTGAGGGTGTCGATGAGGTTCGCGGCGGTGAGTGCTGCGGCGAGCGTCTTGAAACTTCCGGCCGCTACTGCGGTGTCGATGATGTCATGCATGGCTTGAATCCTGTTGGGAGATGAAATAGTTCAGTGTTTTCTGAACCGGATGTGGCGCAGAATTTTCGGGTTCTGCGCCGGGAAAAGGACGAGTCACCCCGCGAACCGGCAGGGCAGGCCGGTGCTCGGCTCGGTGAACCAGTGCCGACCGGCTGCCTTTCTTGGCGTGGGAGCGACAGCGTTATCGGGGGTGGCTTTTAGCTAATGTGCGGCCCCGTCAGTAGTACGCGTAGCAACAATGAAACGATCACGACCTTGTTAAAGCGGTCTTTGCAGCACTGTTAATGGTTCAATTGCGTTGCAGTTGGCGCGGCTACAAACCGGTCAGCCCGTCAACCAGCGCAGAGCTCCGCTCCAATGACCGTGCCAGCAACCAATGAAGGACCCGGCGCTAAGGACCCTGGTCAGCATTCTCTTTAAATTCGGCTGTTCCTGAGCAGCTGCCGCGGCCTTGCTATGCTTGGCAATCGCCCCGCTATTGCTTGCGCATCGCGCCTTGCTGCAACCCCTCAGGAACACCATCAAGGTTGACAAAATAATTTTGACCAGGGCCCTAAGGCTTTGATTCGAAACGCACCGCGCAAGATTGCAGCTGATGGCGGATGACGAAGTGGTTTGAACGGTGGGCGGGAGCGTCGTTGATGGACGAGATCAGCGCGAACGCGCGCGCGAGCCGGCAACCGGCAGTTCCTGCATGCCTGGCATCGTCTGCGCCTCCCACGGCAGGTTGGGCGTGAGCAGCACGTTCAGCAGGTTGTCCTGGAAGTTGACGTTGCCGGTCAAACGGTTGTGGTGTTCACACAGGAAAAAGTAGTAGGCGATCGGCAGGAAGCTTTCCTCGTTTTGTTGCGCGGTCGGATCGAGCGTTTCGCGCGCGAGCAACGAGGGTTTGGTGACCCGGCCATCGCCCGGCTCGAGCATTGCCCGTTCCAGTGCAGCGGAGGCGCCTACGCGCACGTCTTCCGGCTTCAGGCGGGTGCGCGGCGCGCCGTCGACGTTTTCGATGGCGATACGGGCCGGCGTCAGCGTGCAGTCGCCCCCGAACAGCACGTAGCGGATCGGCGTCGCCGGCTCTGGCGTCGACAGCATCCAGCTCAGGCGGCGCGCGCGCTCTAGCCGGTGCGCGAAGTACCCGCGCAGCGCGGCCAGATACGCATCGGCATCCGGGCCGCGCGCGGCCCGGATGCGAGCGACGGCCACCGGGTCGTACACGTTCCATTGATAACGCTCCCATGTCGCCGGGTCGAACAGATCATCGGCTAACGGTTTCGCGGAGGCGTCGATCAGCCAGTTGGCGATGGGATGCGGAAACAATTGATAGCCGCTGGGCATGGTGGCCAGGATCTCCGGCCGCGTCCGCTGCAGCCCGATCGGCTCGCCGGCGAGATAGCTCTGGAGCGCGGAGACCGAGCCAAAGTTAGGTGACCCGAGCAGCACGAGCTTGCGAACGCGTTGGGTTCCGTGCAGCGTGATGAGCGCCGGCATCCCGCCGAGCACGTCGACAGTGCCGTAGCGAAGGTAATAGCGGGCGATCACGCCGCCCATGCTGTGCGCGACGATGTCCACGCGCAGGTCCGGTCTGCCGTAGTCCTGCCGCACCGTCTCGTTCAACGCCTCGAGGCCCCTGGCGTGCTCGACGTTGTCCTGTCGCCAGTCGTAGGGAAACAGGTAGTAGCGCCGTTTGCCCTTCGTCACCGGCGTGCCCGGCGTCGCCGGAACATAGCCGCCGAAGCGAACCAGCGCGTCGATGATGGGGCCGTAGTAATCCCGCCCGAGAACGCTGTCGGCGATGTCGAACGCTTCAAGGTCGTCGGGCAGCACATCCAGCGTGACCGGGTCGAAAGCGAGTTCGAGGTCGCGGTAATCGCCGAACAGGACCCGATCCCAGCTCCCGGGCCACCGCTCGGCGCCGGTGGTGCGGCTGCGAAGCTTGGAGCCGAACAGACCCGGGATCAGGATCACCGGCGTGTCGTCGGGCGAAGCCACCTCCACGCGGTACATCCGCGCGAGGTCGGGCTGCATGGGGGAATCGCAGGCCATCATGGTGACGGCGAGGAAGAGCGCAATCACCGCAGGGGCCAAATTCCGGGAACGTACTGGCAACAGTTGCGGCGTCGGGGCGACCGCAGCCTGAGGTGCCGTCGCCGGCCACCCGCAGTCGCTCTTGCGATCGACCCTGCGCATGCGGTGCACCGTCAGCCAGTCGGGAAGAGACATCAGTCTGAATATTCCGAGCCCAGCGGTTTTGGTCAAGCGCCTGTCACCGGCGCCGGTCAGCCGTCGTCCATTGGATGCGCTGCCGGTATCCTGACGCGGCGGCTTAGCGCCGCTCATCCCGCGTTCGACTTCAGGGCTGCGGGCACCGCAAGCCAGGCCGATGCCACCCACTTTCTCGCGACTTGCGTACGCTGCCCGCGCAATTTCCTTGCCGACGACAACCGGCCAATTCAGACGCCGTGACAGCCACTGCCTCAGTTCACCATGCCCTTTGTATTTCCTATTCGCTTGAGTCCGGTGGTTCAGCCGATCTCGATCCCCAGCAGGGTGACATCGTCGTGGGCGAGGCTGCCACCGGTGTGTGTGCGCACGGCGGTGAGCACATCCCGTTTCATATCGTGTAAATTTTTGCCGTCCGCCCGTTCCAGCGCCTCGATCAATCGAACCAACCCGAAGAAGTCATTCGTGGCATCTGGAGCTTCAGTCAAGCCGTCGGTGTAGAAGAAACAGCCGGTCGCCCGCCGCGAGCGGCAGCCGCGCCTGTTCGTAAGTCGTATGAGGCAACACGCCGAGTGGCAGATGGGTCGGCCCCGCGTTCGGCTCCAGATTCACGGCATGCCAGCCGCTGTCGTGCCGCCGGCGCATCAGCAGCGGTGGGTGGCCCGCGTAGGAGAAATACAGGTTGGAGTTGTCGGCGTAGAAGCTGACGACCGCCGCGGTCGTCAGCGCATCGAGACCGTGCTCGCTGACCCTGCGGTTCAGTTCAGTCAGCACCGCGTTGCCGTCGAGGCTGTCGAGTTGCTCCAGCAGCGCAGCGTAGAGCCACTTGCTGATCGTATTGACAGCGGCGCCGTGCCCGACGACGTCGGCCACGACCACGCGCGCTAGCGCGTCGTGGCTGCACACCGTGAAGTAGTAGATGTCGCCGCCTTTACCACCGTCGCTCGAAGCGGAGTAGAGACTCGCACTCAGACCGCTGGCGCAAACTTCGGTATCGACGTCCTCGGTCCCTCCCCACACTTCCGCGCATCGCACTCGGTACATAGTCGATTGTTGCCCGTGTGCGTTCATGCGCAGGATCTTCAATGTCGTTGAAAACACATAAAAAACGAGCTAAAACCGTTTCATCCGATCAGATCTCCCCGGTAGTCTTGCAAACAAATCGGGAAGGGGTCAGACCGGATGAAACAGCATGAGGCTAGCAAATTGTTGCGCGGGTTCCCACAGGCATTTTCAGATCAGACCATCACAGCGATCGGACGGCGTACAGGGTTCCTCGAACGCGAACGCAAGATGACGATGACACCAATGAAGATGCTGATGAGCCTGATGTCGTGCTTTGCTGGCGGTCAGAGCACGACACCGGCCGACGTTCGGCGCACTGCGCGGAGACTTGTCACGGTCGGGAACGCAATGCTCTGCCGGCCTTCATCAAGTCGATCGGCAAGGTGCTCAAAGTGCCGGTGGTCGCCACGCAGATCGAAACCGCGGCGCTGGCGGCACAGGCCATCGCCGCCGGGATCGAACTGCTTCAAGCCTATTCGATCTGCCCCGGCCTGGCAGCCGGCGCGGCGGAGCAGTCGTTGCGCAGCAAGACCGGCGACGCGGTTTAGCGGCGCATCGAACGCTACCGCAGGTTCGAGGCAGGACGACGCGTGCCCACCGCCCCGGGCCGCGCCTGACAGATCTCAGCGGGGGCCGCTGCGAGATCCGCCGCGCCGCTTGGCTGCGGGTCGCCGCGCCGCGGAGGAGTGACGCAGGCGCGCCTGCAGACTTTCGATCTCGGCGAGAACTTCGTCAATGAATCCCTGCGCCGCGACTGGAATCGGGCGATCCGAGAGTGTGGCGATGATGCCTGGTGCGGCAATGTGCGACAAATCGGCGATGTCGAGCATTGCAAACTCGCGCGTCGACAGATCCGCAGGAAAGGTGTTGATCACGCTTGCAGTGACCGCGTCGGTCTCACGCACAATGCGCCGAATCACCGTAAGGTCTTCGGCGCGCAGAAACAGATCGTGAAGCTCGTCGCTCGGGCGGTTGCTGCTGTACTGTCGTGCAAGCCACTTCAAATACCACTCCGGCAGCTTCGGTACCAACAGCGGAAAAGGCAGTACGTCCTTGATGTTCAGCGTCGGCAGCAGCGTCAGCGGATGATCGTGGCGGCAGATGATGACCGGTGAGGACAGTGCGAATGTCTGCGCCCGGATAGCGCTATCCATGGTCTCGAAAGGCGAGCCAACGTAGACATCGACCTTGCGTGTGAGCAGCTCGTCTTGTAGTTCATCCCAGCCCTGGGTGCGCAGTCGAAAGCGCAGTCTGGGATGTTTGCGCAACAGCCGCGCCAGCGCGGGTGCGACGATGCTGTCGGCCATCCAGGGATCCGATCCGATCACGACCTGCCCGCTGTCGAGGTTGCGCAGGAGTTCGACTTCGCGGCGGGCCTGGTCGATGGTGGTCGTGGTCTGCCGTGCCACGCGGGCCAGGATGGCGCCGAACTCGGTCGCGGTCACGCCGCTGCGCCCGCGCACGAACAGCGGAACGCCGTAGTCCTCCTCGAGGCGGCGGATGCTCACCGACAATGCCGATTGGGTCAGGCGCAGCGCTTCTGCGGCGCGCCGGTAGTTGCGATGTTCGCACAAGGCGAGCACGTGACGCAGCTGGCGGATCGATTCAGTCATGATAAATACTTATCAAAGCCGACAATATTATGAATTGGACGCTAAAACGGTCCGCGTGTCACCTTACACTTCAACGCCCATGGTTGGGTGCAAGAGGAAATTGCGAATGTCTATTCAAACCCTGTGCGCTGACGGCAGCACCGTCAGCTACACGGACCGCCGCCGCTGGCTGTGGTCGCTTTCCCTCGTCTGGCCGCTGATGCCGGTAGCGGCCTGTTGGCTTGCCGCCGCGTCCGGCCATGCAGCCTGGTTCTGGGCGACGCTGGTGGTCTGGTATGGGATGGTTCCGATCCTCGATCACTGGCTTCCGGCCGATGCCAGTAACCCGCCACCGGCCGTCGTAGCGCAGCTCGAAGCGGACCGCTACTACCGGGTGCTGACCTATCTGACCGTACCGATTCATTACTTCACGCTGATCTACACAGCCTACGTCGTGGGCACGCAGCACTTGCCGTGGCACGCCGTCGTCGGTCTGGCGCTCTCGGTGGGCGTGGTCAACGGCCTTGCCATCAATACCGGGCACGAACTCGGTCACAAAACCACTAAACTCGAACGTTGGCTGGCGAAAATCGTGCTGGCGGTAGTGGGCTATGGCCACTTTCTGACCGAGCACAACCGCGGCCACCACGTCGATGTGGCCACGCCGAAAGATCCGGCCAGTTCGAAGATGGGACAAAGCATTTATGGCTTTGCCTGCTCGGAGATCCCCGGTGCCATGCGCCGGGCCTGGGCTTCAGAGAAAGCACGCCTGATGCGTTGCCAGCAGAGCCCCTGGACGCTCGACAACGAAGTGCTGCAGCCGCTGTTGATCACCGTCGCGTTGTACGGTGGGTTGATCGCCGCCTTCGGCTGGATCATGGTGCCGTTTCTGTTTCTGCAGGTGTTCTGGGGCTGGTTCGGTATCCTCACCAGCGCCAACTACATCGAGCACTACGGACTGCTGCGGGAGAAACTGGAAAACGGGCGCTATGAACAGTGTCAGCCACATCACTCGTGGAACTCGAATCACATTATGTCAAACCTGATCCTGTTCAATCTGCAACGTCACTCCGACCATCATGCCAATCCGACGCGTCGCTACCAGAGCCTGCGCTGTTTCGAAAAGCTGCCGGAACTGCCGAGCGGCTACCCGTTGATGTTTGCGATTGCGCTGATTCCGCCACTATGGTTCGCGCTGATGAACCCCCGCGTTGTGAGCTGGGCGAAGGGTGACTTCTCCAAGCTCAACGTGCTGCCTGCAATGCGCGAGCGCCTGGTCCGGCGGTATGCACCGGATCAGGCGGCAAGAGTTCTGCAGTGAGCAAGATCTATTGTTGTCCGGGCTGCGGCTACGCCTACACGCCAATGAAAGGCGAGCCGCGCGAGGGGTTTGCACCCGGCACGCCGTGGTCTGCCATCCTTGAAGACTGGCCCTGCCCGGCCTGTGGCGTGCGGGAAAAACGCGACTTCATCGAAACTTCGGTTAAGAGCGGTCCGTGAGACTTTAGACGAGCGCCGCAGCGGCTGCCGCCGGCAGCGAGCGGCCAGATCTCGGGGTTTCGGAATCAAGCCTGAACGGCCTTAGGCCATAGCGCTGCTCGTGCCGCGTTCGACTTCAGGGTTGCGCCACGCTGCCCAGCGCAATTGCCTCGCCGACGACAACCACAACGGCCAATTCAGACGCCGCGACATCCATTGCCTCAGTCCACCATGCCCTTTGTATCTCCTGTTCGCCTGTTCGCCACCTGGTTCGGAGCTCTGGACGTGCCAATCGGGATTTTAATTATCAGAGGCTTGCGACACCTGCCGGTGCGCCAGCAGGCTGGTGAAAAACGAGTGAGGGCGCAGGTCCGTCGAGGAGCGCAGTGTACTCAGGGAGAAATGAGCACCGCAGAAGTTGCCCGAATCCCGGAATGAATCTTCCGCCAGCACGCTCTTGCCAGCACGCAAAATTTTCGCTTACCCGCTGATAGTTGCGACCTGATGGCGCGACTGGGCGAATTTCGTTATCGCGAAATCATACGGCATTGAGGCAAGCAGGCGTTACGGCTGAAGGCTTCCTGGAGCATTAATCTCAGCACTGGGAAACACAGGCTGCCGAGAGGCAGCCGAGCGCTCGGCCGTGAGCGCGAACAAATCACGCTCGACTGTCGTTTGATGCAGGAATTTGGCGCGCCCAGAAGGATTCGAACCTCCGACCACCTGGTTCGAAGCCAGGTACTCTATCCAGCTGAGCTATGGGCGCGTGATGAGGCAGACGGCGACATTGTGCCTGTCGGCGGCGGCGGCGCAAAGGGCGGTGGCACGACCAAGGCGTCCTGAAGGCCGCCTCGACCTGCCCGCGCCAGTCGCGGGTTCGCCACCTGCGCGCAGCGGCAAAGGTCCCGCGAGAGGCTGATGCCGACTCGGGGCACGCCCGAACCTATGTCCTGCATCGCTTGGCCGACAGACAGCGCCCGCGGACATCGTGGACAATGGAATGCTGGGGCACCGTGACAGCTTGCAGGCGGAGCCTGCAGCTGATTGCCCGGCTGCAGCGGCCGGGCGAGTCACCCTCAGGGAAACATGTTCATGTGTCTACACGAGCCACGGAGAGGCTGCCTTGCGTATCCAGATTGTCTTTGTCGACGCCGACAAGCGTCTTTGCATCGGTCGCTGCAGTGCCACCGAGTTCATCCTGCTCGAAATGTCTGGCCGTACTGTTGCCCGCGCCGGTGACACTCTGACCGCCAACTTCACCAACAACGCCATCGCCGATGTCTTCAACGAGACGCGGGGCTCACTGCTGCAGATGAAGGTGTTGAAGAAGTCAGGGCGCCTCGACGACGCGATCCGGATGGCGAAGGACCATGTCAGCGGACGCGGTTCGCGGCGAGTGAGATAGCGTGCTCAGAGGTGCCGCGCCCGGCGTCAGCGGCGGGTGACGATGGCCGGCCGTACGTCGTGGCGCAGCGTGCGAAGCGGAGGAAGTCAAAGGAGACTTCGATGGTTTTCGGCAGACGCTCGCAGGACGCGTCGTAGCGCAGCTGCAGGACAACGGTCATCTCGAGCATCGCGCCGAGATCATTCCGCCATGAAGCGCCCGGAGGTTTGGCTTGTCGACGCGGTGCCCGGCGCAGGGCCGGCAAGGCCAGCACGACGCTGGGCGGGCAACAGAACGCGGACAACAAGAGTCGCTATTCTGCTTGTGCATCAAAACGCGGAGTACAATTGTCCGCGTTATGGCGCAGATCACCACCCGTGTCGAATACGGCATCCACAGCCTGCTGTGGCTCGTCGTCGCGCACGATACCCCGCTGAGCAGCCGCTATCTCGCAAAACTGCAGGGGATCTCGCCGAGTTTTCTCGCTAAGATTTTTCCGAAGCTCGAAAAGGCCGGCATCGTGACGGCCACCGGTGGTGTGCGCGGCGGGTACCAGTTGGCGAAGCCGCCAGCACAAATCAGCTTCCTTGAGATCGTCGACGCCATTGAAGGCCACAAGCCGCTGTTCGATTGCCAGGAAATCCGGGGCCGTTGTGCGGTGTTCGGCGGCAAGCCGCCGGCCTGGGCGACGGGCGGCGTGTGTTCAATTCATGCCGTGATGCTGCGCGCCGAGCAATCGATGCGCGACACGCTGGCCGCCGAAACCCTGGCGAACGTCGCGAAGACGGTCGGGCGCAAGGCACCCGCAGCTTTCCCGCACGACATCCGCGCCTGGCTCGATACGCGCGTCAGCAGTCGCGGCGCCGCGCGCAGAAGCGAGGCGCCGTCGTGAACGGTTAACGGCGCTCGCCGCGCCATGCGCTGCTCGCCACGGTTCTCGTCCACTCGCCGGATCAGCGGCCCCCACACGCGCAGGCGGTCGGCACTGTGGTCCGTTTCCAGCCTGTCAAAAATGCAAGGAACGATCATGACCCAACACATTCTGATCGCCGGCTCCGGTTTCGCCGGCACCTGGGCTGCAATTGCCGCCGCCCGCGCCGTTGCGCTGGCCGGCAACGAAGGCGACGTGCGTATCACCGTGATCTCGCCGGCACCCGAGATGCATATCCGGCCGCGGTTGTATGAGACGGCCTTCGACGAAATGACGCCTGACGTCGGCGCGCTGTTCGCGGCAATTGGCGTGCAGCATCTGGCCGGCAAGGTCGACTCCATCGACGCCGCGCAGCATCGCGTGACCGTCACTGCCAATGACGGCAGACCGCACACGCGGGCTTACGCACGTTTCGTGCTCGCCGCCGGCAGCGCGCTGTTTTTGCCCCCGGTGCCCGGCCTCCGTGAGCACGCCTTCGATGTCGATCAATTGTCCAATGCGCGGGCGCTGCACGCGCATATGACCGGGCTCGCAGGCCAGCCTGCCAGCGCTGCACGCAATACGGTGGTCGTCGCCGGTGGCGGTTTCACGGGCATTGAGACGGCGTGTGAAATGCCGCAACGGCTGCGTGAGATGCTCGGTGCAGACTCGAACGTGAGGGTGGTGCTGCTGGAACAGGCGGCGAGCGTCGGGCCCGATCTCGGGCCGGTGCCGCGCCCGGTGATCGAGGAAGCCCTGGCCGAGTGCGGGGTCGAAGTCATCACGGGCGATGGCGCGGCGGCGGTTGATGCACAGGGCGTTACCACCGCGAGTGGCCTGCGCATCGAATCAAACACCGTGATCTGGACGGCCGGCGCGCGCGCCCATCCGCTGGCGGCGCAGATTGCCGGTGAACACGATCGCCTCGGGCGCGTGGTTGCGGATGCCTTTCTGCACGCGACTGCTGCACCGGGCATTTTCGTCACGGGCGACGTTGCGCACGCGGCCACCGACGATGCCGGCAACGTCGCGGCGATGTCCTGTCAGCACGCGCTGAGCCTGGGACGCGTCGCCGGCTACAACGCTGCCGCCGAACTGGTTGGCTTGCCGCTGCATCCGTACCGCCAGCCCAAATATGTGACCTGCCTCGATCTCGGGCCGTGGGGTGCGATCTTCACCGAGGGCTGGGATCGGCAGGTGCAGATGACGCGCGAGGTGGCGAAAAGCGTGAAGCGGGAGATCAACACCAAGTGGATCTATCCGCCGGCGCCCGATCGCACCGCCGCATTTGCGGTGGCGAATCCGGACTATGTGATCGTGCCCTGAGCCTGGTGCTGTGCAGGTTGGACTGACTCAGGCAGCCCAACACCCGGTTGGGACGACGATGTCGGGCTTCCTGCGTCAGCCCAAGCTACGGTTTACGGTTGTGGCCGACGCACGCAGGGTGTTGAAGTCGACCGTGCGCACCGTGCGCTTGGCGGTGCAGGTTGGGCTGACTAAGGAAGCCCAACACCAGGTTGGCGCTGCGATGTTGGGCTTCCTCCGTAAGCTCAATCCACGGGGCTCCGCGATGTGCGTGAGCCCGACGCGCTACAGCCCCATCTGGCGCACGGCCAGATCGCGCATGATTTCCGCCGAGCCGCCGCCGATCGCCATCACCTTCGTTTCACGATAGATGCGCTCAATGGGGTTCCCGCGCAGATAGCCGGCGCCGCCGAAGATCTGCATGGCTTCGTTGGCGCAGAACTCGAGCGCGCCCGAACAAAAGAACTTTGCCTTGCAGATTTCCGCCACCGGCATCTCGCCGTTGTTGATGCACCAGCAGATCTGGTTGAGCAGCGCCTCCATCGCGTCGATGCGCGAGGACATGTCGGCAATCTTGTGGCGAATGACTTGGTGTCTGATCAGCGATTTGCCGAAGGTCTTGCGGTTCTGGGCGTAGGCAATGCTTTCATCGAGGCAGCGGCGTGACATGCCGAGCATCTGCGCGCTCATGAACAGGCGTTCATAGTTGAAGTTGTTCATGGTCGCCAGAAAGCCGGTGTTCTCCGCGCCCATCAACTGGCGCGCTGGCACGCGGCATTCGTCGAAGTACAGCGTGGCCGTGTCCGAACACCACCAGCCCATTTTGCGCTTGATAGCCGTGCGAGTGAAACCGGGGCTATCGGCTTCGACAAAGAACAGCGAGAGACCACCGAGTCCCTCGCCACCGGTGCGTGCCGCAATCACGAAGTAGCTGGCGAGCATGCCGCCGGTGATGAAGGTCTTCGATCCGTTGAGGACGTAGTCGTTACCGTCACGACGGGCGCGCGTCTGCAGGTTCGCCACATCCGAACCGCCGGACGGCTCTGTGATGCCGAGCGCGCCGCCTTTGCGCCCGGCTAGGATGTCCGGTAAGGCCCGGGCCTTGATGTCGTCTGACGCCAGCGCATCGACGAGGCCAACCATAATGCCGCGCGCCCCGATGCCGGAGATCACGCCGCCCGGCGCCCAGCGGCCGAGTTCCTCCGCCGCGGCTGCGCGCATGAACGCATCATCGAACCCGACACCGCCCCAGGCTTCGTCGATGCCGAAGCCGAACAGGCCGAGGGCGCAGGCCTTCTCATGGAGTGCCCATGGAAAAGTACCGGCCTCGTCCCACGCGTCGGCAAACGGCTCGATTTCAGTCTTGACGAAGCGCACGACGGCCGCGCGAAAGCTGCGTCGTTCTTCGGTGTCGAAGGGGTTGTGCATGCTGACCTCCCGGCAGCGTCAGGTCCGAGCATAGCATGCGCGTTTCAAGGCGCCGGCCCTAGGGCCTGGTCAAAATTTTGACCAGGGTCCTGAGGAGAGCAGCATGTCTACGCTGCCGTCGTCGGCAGGAGGGGTGTCATGATCCCATGAGAAAGAGACAGAGAAGCGCGGTCACCGGTGTCGTGCCAGTGACCGCGCAAAACCGACGGCGGGGGCTATGAGTACCGACGGCGTACGAAACCAAGACCGGCCAGCGCGCTGCCGAACATCCATACCGCGGCCGGTACGGGCACCACGCGTGCGCCGACGGCGCTTTCGAAATCCTCGAACGCGAGGCCGCGATTGAACACGAACAGGAAAGGATCAGATTCGCCGTAGACCGGTGTGGTTTGATCGGCGAGCAGGCCGAAGAGGCTCAGCGTCACCGCATACGCGCCACTTGCGGCACCCGCATCGATTTTGTAGTCGATGTGATCATGCACGTTGCCGTCACCATCGACCTGGCCGATGAGCCCGGTGGCGCCCGCGGAAGACGACGACGTGATATCGACTTCGGTGCCCAGCGCGTCAACGAACGTCACCGTGGCCGGTGTCACATTGCTCCACACGCTGCCGTTCCAGAACTCAAGCGGACCGAGGATTTTGAACGCCAGGAGGGTGCCCGTCGTGAACTGGCCGCTTTCGTGGTCGTAGCCGGGGTCGTCGGTCGCATGCGGACCGCCGGCCAGATCGCCGAAGTCGCCTTCGAAGATCGGGTAGCCGGTGGCGAAATCGAATTCTTTATCGTCAAGGTCGTCAAGGACAAGCTGCCCGGCGACCAGCAAGGGCAGCACATCGCCTTCGTGCACAGGCGGTTCGTCCACCGCGAGTGCATTGAATCCGCAGCCAAGCCCGAAGGCCAGCACGCTGCTCGACAGTATCCGTTTCATTTCTTCATATCTCCTGACAGTCGATGGCCGCCGACGTCGGGCAGGCCACGTGGATGAATTTTAAGAGTCTGCGAACGTCACCCGCCCTGAGGCGTTGGTCGTCCGGGATACTATGTTATAAGATATCCGCAATGCAATTCAGACCCGGTCCTGATCCCCATGAGTCGATCGCCTTCGACGCCACGCCATGTCGCCGCCCACTGCGCAATGGCAGTCCTGGCGCTGTGGTCATGGCTGGGTTGCGGCGGCCTTGCGAGCGCGCAGGAAGCCGGCGCAGAAGAGCCGGTGGATGAGGAAGTCGTGGTGTCCGGCGAACGGCCTGCTGCGGCGGCCACGCCGGCGCCAGTCACGGAATTGCGGGGTGACAAACTGCGGATGAAGGTCGAAGCGACGCTCGGGGCCACGATCGACGACGAACTCGGCGTGCACAACGCGACCTTCGGGCCCGGCGTGGGCGTGCCGGTGATTCGCGGCCTGACGGGTGCGCGCATCAAGGTGATTCAGGACGGGCTCGGCACGCACGATGCGGCCAGCGTCAGCCCTGATCATGCCGTCGCCGTCGACACGTCGATGGCGGACAGCATCCGCATCCTGCGCGGCCCGGGCACTATTCGCTATGGCAGTGGCGCCATGGGCGGCGTCGTGGAGGTCGAGGACGGGCGCATTGCGCGGGAGCCGGTCGATACGCTGCTGGCGGGCACCGTCGAGTCGCGCGTCGGCTTCGAGCCCGATCGCCATGCGCAGGCATTCAAGCTGAAGTCAGGCTATGGGCCGTTCAGCGCGCAGTTGGGCGGGTCGATACGCGAGTCCGGGCTGGTGCCGATTCCGGGCGCGTCGCTCAACGAGGCGGCGGTGCGCCGGCAGTTCGGGGACTCGGTGCAGTTCGAAAACACGCGTGGCGAATTGCCGAACTCCGATGCCGAGGCGCGCAGCGGCCAGGGCGGCGTGTCGCTGGCCGGCGCGCGCGGCTATGTCGGCGCTGCCTGGTCCTATCTCGACAACGAGTACGGCATTCCGCCTGGCGGTCTGCCTCCGCACAGTGATGTGCCCGGTGCCGCACCGCAGCCGCAGCGCATCCGCATCGACATGTTCCAGCGTCGCTACGCGGTGGAAAGCGCGCTGTACCTCCCGTGGCAATTGATCGACAAGGTCAGTCTCGAAGGCGGCCTCGTGCAATACCAGCACGATGAAACGGAACGCCAGTTCGTCTCGACCACCTTCACCAACGAAGCGCGCGAAGCACGCGCCGAACTCGCACACAGCGTGACCGATCGCGCGCCGGGCGAGTTCGGCGTGCACTGGGTGGATCGGGATTTCGGTGCCGAAGGCATCGAAACCTTTGTTCCGGCGTCGTCGATCCAGACGCTGGGGGTGTACTTCAACCAGCGCATGACGTTCGACCCGTTGACCCTCGAAGTCGCCGCCCGGCGCGAGCGCGTGCTGACCCGCCCGGACGAGACGACGCGGAACATCGGCGGCTTCTTTACCGTCGAATTGCCCGCCAAGCTCGAATACAAGGCGCGCTCGGTGGCGGCTGCGGCGCAGTTGGAGGTCGCCCCCACCCTGAGCCTGCGGCTGGACTGGAGCCGCGCGACGCGTGCGCCTGATGTCCAGGAGCTGCTGTCGCTCGGGCCGCATCTCTCCACGCGTTCGTTCGATGTCGGCAATATCGAACTGGCGGTTGAACAGTCACGCACCGTTGACATCGGCGTGTTGTGGGATGCCTCGCGGGCGCAACTGCGCCTCAACGCATTCGAGCGGCGCATCGACGACTTCATCTATCAGGAAAACCTCGGCTTCCTGTTCGATATCGAAGAGCAGCTGTTCAGGCTCGAATGTGTGCGCGTCGATCAGTGCGTGCCGGCGTTTGGCTATCTGCAGCAGGATGCCCGCTTTGCCGGCTTCGAAGCCGAACTGACCGTGCCCTGGGAGCTGGGTTTTGCACTCTTCGAACTGACGCTGTTCGCCGACACCGTGCGCGGCTATTTCGACGCACAGGGCGCCGGCGATGTGCCGCGCCTGCCGCCGCGCACCGCCGGTGTTGCCGGCAGCCTTGACGGTGAGCGCTGGTCGCTTGGCACCCGCTACACCTCGGCCAGTGCGCAGCGTCGAGCCGGCAAGGGTGAATCCGCGACCGGCGGCTATGCGTCGCTGGCGGCGGATTTCAGCTATCGCCAGCCGCTCGGCGGTGGACGCGAAGCGGTGCTGTTCGTCCGCGGACGCAATCTGATGAACGACGAGATCCGCAATTCAACGTCCTTCCTGCGTGACTTCATGCCGGAAGGCGGCCGCAACGCCGAGCTTGGCGTGAGACTCACTTTTTGAACCATTGACGAAGGAAGGGAACATGAACATCAAAGCGAAGCTCGCGGGTCTCACGCTGCTGTGGGGGCTGTCGGGGCCGGCCAGCGCGCTCGCGCTGCATATCGATGTGGTGGTCGGTGCCAGCGCCGGCAAACTGACCACCGGTTTCTGTGCGAACGGTGCCCCGGGTTGTGATGCGCTGCCCGTATTGCAGCAACTCGGCCTGCCGGTGGGCACGCTGGCGCGCGATCTGGCTTCTGGAAAAGCCGTCTACGTGACCGACTTCGGTGACTTCGACGGCGGTTTGTTCGCGGTCGACGACCCCGGATTCTTCTCCGGAGCCGGCACGCTGCCGGCAAACCTGCTGCTGCGCTACCACGCGCGCGGCACGCTGACGTACTGGAATCCGGGCCTGGACATGTGGCAGAGCTCGACGCCCAACGACGAACGCATCCGTCTGTTTGGCGGGCTCGACGTGCAGACCGTGATCAGCACGGACCGCAGCCACTGCAAGGGGCTCCTGATCTGCATCCCGCGAGAGGTGTCGAGTACGGTCACGACTGAAGGCAGCACGCTGTTCACTGATACCGGTGTGCAGGGTGCATCCGGACTCATCATCGACAACACCGCGGCAAATGGCTCGCTGCATGCGCATCTGGACTGGTTTATCGAACTCCCGGGCGGTCAGCGCAGCGGCGCGGTCGGTGCCTATCTGGTCGAGATGCAGGTGACCGCGAACGGCCTTCAGGCTTCCGATCCGTTTTTCATCATGTTCAACCGGGGGCTCGACAACGCCCGGTTCGGCAAGGCCCTGGGTGCGATGATCCTGCCGCCGCCGGTGCCTGAACCCGTGCCGCTGCCGGGCGCCATGGGTTTGCTGGGCGCTGCGGTGGCGGTGCTCGGTGCGGGGTTGCGTCGACGCCGCGCGCAGTCGGCGCCGACCGTTGCGGGTGGCGCCTGGTGCACGACGAGTGGCGGGCGAAAGCCCGCCAGCCAGGCGTCGATAGCGTCCCCTGGCATCGGCCGTGCAATGCAGTAACCCTGTGCCTGATCGCAGCCCGTCTCGCGGAGCAGCGCCAGGGTGGGCCGGTCTACCACACCCTCGGCGACCACCTGCAGGCCGCGGTTGTGCGCGAGGTTGATCGTTGAACGCACGATGATGGCGTCGTGTTCGCCAGCGCGCATGTCGCGCGCATCCATCGCGACATCCGCCGAGCGCATCAGCGCATGACCGTCGTTGCTATTCTGTGAGTAGCGCACAATGCCGATGTCGTCCTAACTCGAGCTGCATGCCGTCGATCGCGAACGCTTGGCGCAGGGCTTCGAGCAGCTCAAAGCCAAGCTGCAGCGATGCTTCGCGCGTGTCGATGCCGGGCACGTGCAAGGTGCATTCGTCGCCGCCAAGACGGCAGATCAGGTTTGCGTGCTCACCAAGGGCGGCCGACAGACGCGGACCGATCTCGCGCAGCAGGCAGTCGCCGCTGCCGGTTGCCCGTGATCGGCATGCGATAGTCCAGTGCCAGGCAGCCAATGGTTTCCGCGCCATCGATCAGCGGAATGGCCACCGCACCGGGACAGTTGTCGGGACGCGCCGGTTCGCGCAGCGCCGGTGAAATACGCGGATCGTTGCAGCAGTCTTCCGCCTACAGCACGTCACCCTCGTGCGGCCGCAGGGCTGGCGGGGGGCGAGATGTCGAACGGTGACTTGCCGATCAGGGTCGCCCGGCCGCGGCGATAGCGCTGCAGCGAAGCCTCGTTGCAGTCGACGAATTGCCCGTCACGCAGCATGGCGATGCCGTCGCCGCCGTGCTCGAAGACCGCGCGATAGCGCACTACACGGTGACGCGAAGCCTGTTCCGGGCGCTGACGTTCCAGTTCCGACGCGGCGCGGACGGCGAAGATGTTCGGCAATCGTGCGGCGAGTTCGGGATCTGGCAGCGGCGCGGCATGCAGCACTACGAGGATGCCCAGCGGTGTGCCGTCGCTTGCTTTGAGCGGCGCCGATGTGGCTGTCGATCGACAATTCACTGAGCACCCGCCAGGCGGGGACCATGGCCTGCATGCCGGTCGTGAAACAGTGGTGCCGTCCCGGATGACCTGCGCGCAGGGTGTGCCGGCGAGCGCACAGTGCAGATTCGGCCGCGGTGTTCCCCGGTCGCTGGGGGCAACGGTGCGCACTCCCGGTGCCGGGCCGGCGAGGCACTCGCCGACGTAGCAGCAGTCAGCGCCGAGGGCGGCGGCGAGCCGCCCGGTGAGGGTGTCGAAGAACCGCTCGCCGGTGGCCACCGCCATGTCTTGCGAGACCCGGGCCAGCATGTCCGCCCCGGGCAGGCGGGCGTGATCTGGTGCTGGCCGCGGCCTGTCGGGTGCTATCCATCCGCATTTGCTCTCCCGGTTGCCGGGGCCCGGGGCGTGTGGGCGGCTCTCAACGTGCTCAGCGCTTTAAATGTGCTCGCCTTGACCGAGAATCTGGAGGCAGGCGTAGGCAGGGCGGTCACGGTGTCGTGCGGTTGCCAAAGGCACGTGATTTTCATTAAGGTGTAAAAGTCCGCTTCCGGCCACAACATACGGTGCCGTATGGTTGGCCGGGGCAAAGCGGACCGCCTTCCACCCGCCCTTGCCCGGGGTCGCCCGATGACCGGCACTTGCCGGCGCGGCGGCGTACGGCCGGCCGTGGACCGCTCAAGACTGTAAAACAAGGAGAATGCGAGTGCGCATCGGCATCCCGAAAGAACGCCACGCCGGCGAGAAGCGGGTCGCGACGACCCCCGACGTCGCTGCCAAACTCATCAAACTCGGCTTCGAGGTCGCGATCGAGCAGGGTGCCGGTGCCGCTGCCGATCTGGCCGACGACGTCTACCGTGCCGCCGGCGTCGAGATCCTGCCGGACGCCGCCAGCCTGTGGGCCGGGTCAGACATCGTGCTCAAGGTCCGTGGCCCGGCCCAGCATGCGGGTGCCGACGAATTTGCGCTGCTGCGCGAGGGCGGCACGCTGATCAGCTTCCTGTGGCCGGCGCAGAACCCGGCGGCGATGGAACAGCTGGCCGCGTGCAAGGCCACCGTGCTCGCCATGGACAGCGTGCCGCGCATCTCGCGCGCGCAGAAAGCCGATGCACTGAGCTCGATGGCGAATATCGCCGGCTATCGTGCGGTGATCGAGGCGGCGCAGAACTTCGGCCGCTTCTTCACCGGTCAGGTGACGGCGGCGGGCAAGGTGCCGCCGGCGAAAGTCTTCATCATTGGTGCCGGCGTCGCGGGTCTCGCCGCGATCGGTGCCGCGAACGGCCTCGGCGCGATTGTTCGCGCCACGGACACGCGGCCGGAAGTCGGCGATCAAATCAAGAGCCTGGGCGCCGAGTTCGTGCCGGTCGAGTACGTGGAAGAAGGCACGGGCGTCGGCGGCTACGCAAAGGTCATGAGCGAAGGCTACCTGCGCGCGCAGCGCGAGATGATCGCACAGCAGTGCAAGGAATGTGACGTCGTGATCACCACGGCGCTGATCCCGGGCAAGCCGGCACCCAAGCTCATCACCGCCGACATGGTGGCCTCGATGCAGCCCGGCAGCGTGATTGTCGACCTGGCCGCCGAACAGGGTGGCAACTGCGAACTGTCTGTCCCTGGCGAAGTCGTCGAACGCCATGGTGTGCGCATCGTCGCCTACACCGACCTGCCGAGCCGCATGGCCCGCCAGTCGAGCCAGCTGTACGCCACAAACCTGCTGCGCATGATTGAAGAGCTGTGCCCGGCCAAGGACGGCAACATCGTCGTCAACATGGAAGACGAGATGATTCGCGGCGCCACCGTCGTGAAGGACGGCGAGATCACCTGGCCGCCGCCGCCGCCGAAACTCTCCGCCGCACCGCCGGGCGCGAAGCCTGCGACAGCGGTTGCCCCGCGACCGCCGCCGAAGCCGCTGATCCCGAAGAGTCTGCAGCCGCTGGTCGTGCTTGGGGGCGGTGCGCTGGCGCTGGCCTGGCTGGGCTCGGTCGCACCACCGGCCTTCATGGCGCACCTTATGGTGTTCGTGCTGGCCTGTTTCGTTGGCAACATGGTGATCTGGAATGTGACACCGGCGCTGCACACGCCGCTGATGAGCGTCACGAATGCGATCAGCAGCATCATCGCCATCGGTGCGCTGATTCAGATCTCGGCGCCAGGTTTCCTGATGACGGTGCTCGCAGGCCTCGCGCTGATTCTGACCACCATCAACATGGTCGGCGGTTTTGCGGTCACCCAGCGCATGCTGCGCATGTTCCGGCGCTCGGAGTAAAGCCATGAGTGAAGGTCTTGTCACTGTTTCCTATATCGCTGCGACGATTCTGTTCATTCTGAGTCTGGGCGGCCTGTCCAACCCCGAGACCTCGCGTCGCGGCAACTACTACGGCATGGCCGGCATGGCGATCGCCGTGTTCGCCACCCTGCTCGGGCCGAAGGTCACCAGTGTCGTGCCGGTGATCATCGCCATGCTGATCGGCGGCAGCATCGGCCTCACCGCAGCCCGGCGCGTGCAGATGACGCAGATGCCCGAGCTCGTGGCGTTGATGCACAGCCTCGTGGGCCTCGCTGCGGTGCTGATCGGCTTCGCGACCTATCTCGACGGCTCGGTGCACTTCACCGGCGTCGAGAAGACCATTCACGAAGTGGAGATTTACATCGGCATCCTGATTGGCGCGGTGACCTTCTCCGGGTCGGTCATTGCGTTCGGCAAGCTGTCGGGCAAGATTTCGGGTAAACCGCTGCTGCTGTCGGGACGGCACATGATCAATCTAGTCGGGCTGCTGGCCGTGATCTGGTTCTGCAATCTGTTCCTGAACGTCGAGTCCGGCGGCGCCGGCATGTTGTTCCTGAGCGTGATGACCGGTATTGCGCTTGCCTTCGGCGTGCACATGGTGATGGCGATCGGCGGCGCCGACATGCCCGTCGTGGTGTCGATGCTGAACAGCTATTCCGGCTGGGCGGCGTCTGCCACCGGCTTCATGCTGAGCAACGACCTGCTGATCGTCACCGGTGCGCTGGTCGGTTCGTCGGGCGCGATTCTGTCCTACATCATGTGTCGTGCGATGAACCGCAACTTCTTCAGCGTGATTGCCGGCGGCTTCGGGACCAGCGGCGGCACGGTGGTGGTGTCGGCCGACGGCCAGCCGCAGGGCGAAGTGCAGCCAATCAGCGCCGAGGATACCGCCGAGCTGATGCGCAATGCCGCGCGCATCGTCTTCGTGCCCGGTTACGGCATGGCGGTGGCGCAGGCTCAGCACACGCTGTTCGAAATTACCAGGACACTGCGCGAACGCGGCATCGATGTGCATTTCGCGATTCACCCGGTGGCGGGGCGCATGCCCGGCCACATGAACGTGCTGCTCGCCGAAGCGAAGGTGCCGTACGACATCGTCGCCGAGATGGATGAAATCAACGGCGACTTCCCCGCGACCGATCTCGCGATGGTCATCGGTGCGAACGACATCGTGAATCCGGCCGCGCAGGAAGACCCGAACAGCCCGATCGCCGGCATGCCAGTGCTCGAGGTGTGGAAGGCGAAGACCTCGATCGTGATGAAGCGCTCGATGGCTTCAGGCTATGCGGGTGTCGACAATCCGCTGTTCTACAAAGAGAACAACCGGATGTTGTTCGGCGACGCCAAAAAGATGCTCGACGAAGTGCTGACCGCGCTGCGCGCGGGCTGAACAGGAGAACACAAGATGACTTTCATCGTGACCAGTGAAAGCTTTGCCGAAGGCGACTACCTCGGCCAGGACCATGTGCTGTCCGAGGCCTATGGCTTCGGCTGCAAGGGCGGCAATCTGTCGCCGCAGCTGTCCTGGAGTGGCGCACCGGCAGACACGAAGAGCTTCGCCGTGACCTGCTATGACCCGGACGCGCCAACCGGCAGCGGCTTCTGGCATTGGGTGGTGGCGAACATCCCGCCCAACGTGAGCTCACTGCCGCTGGGCGCTGGCGATCCGGCGAGCGGCAAGATGCCGGCAGGGGCGATTGAAGTGCGCACGGACTTCAGTAAGCCGGGCTACGGCGGCCCGTGCCCACCGCCGGGCGCGCATGTGCATCGCTACCTCTTCACGGTGTACGCGGTGGCAGCGGCGCAGTTGCCGGTGACGGCGGATACTTCGGCGGCAATCGTCGGCTTCCACCTCAACTTCAACACACTGGCGAAGGCGAGCCTGATCGGGCTGTTCAAGCGCTGAGGCATCCGTCTGCTCGGGCTTCCCCGGAGGCCGTGCTAGTCGGGCGCGGCGCCATGAAAAGTGTGTGCAGCGCGTCTGCGCTGCGAGCCTGCTGACCCGTTGCCCGCGATCAGCCAGCCGGTTTGAGACCGAACCGATGGTCGAGGCTGTGCCAGGGGCCATTGATGGACCGGCCCGGCGCCGGGCCGGCTTCAGCTCTCAGGCGCACGACCAGCGACTGTTTGACGCCGAAAACGGCATCACTGTCGAGGTAGGGATCCTCGGCCATGAACAGGTGTGTCACCAGCGTCTCGAAGCCCGCGTGCGCGACCATGAAGTGCAGATGCGCGGGCCGGTACGGGTGTCGATTTGACGCCTTCAGCATCGCGCCCACCGGGCCGTCGTGCGGCACCGGGTAGGAGCAGGGCACGATGGTCCAAAACGCGAACCGCCCCTGCGCATCGCAGATGAAGCGCGCCCGCAACTGCGCCGTGCCGCCAGGCTTCTGCACGTCGTAGAGACCCTCCTCGTCGGAATGCCAGACGTCGACCGTCGCCCCCGCGAGGGGCTCGCCAGCGGGCGAGGTGACGGTGCCGGTCACGAACAGCGGCGCACCCGCATTGCCGGCCGCGATGTCCGTGCCGTTGGCCTGGACGGGCGGGTTCGCAACGTAAAACGGCCCGAGTACCGTGGTCTCAGTAGCGCCGTCCGGTTGTCGATGATTGATCGCATCGACCAGCATCGAAATGCCGAGCGTATCCGACAACAGAATGAATTCCTGGCGGGTGTCGCTGCACGTCTGTCCGGTGCGCGTCAGAAAATCGATGGCGCCAAACCATTCTGCTTCCGTCAGGTCGACATCGCGCACGAAGTCGTGCACGTGCCGGACCAGGCTGCCCAGCAGGGCCTTGAGTCTGGGATCGGGTACGTCCGCGAAGCGATCGATCACGGCGGCTGTGATGGAGTTCTCATCGAAATCGCGCGTCGCCACGAAACCTCCCGTGCTTTGATTGGGGACGAGGGCTGTAACGCAGAACTGCAGGGGCAGCGCGCCGGGGTGTGCCGGCAGGGTGCCGCCTGCGATCTGAGATTAGCGGAAGGTCGGTCTGTTTGCACCGACAGTGCGACCTTGCCTCCCGGAAGCGTGGAAGCCCGTCAGTGCTGCGCCGCGCCCGCGGCGCCCAGGCCCGTCTGCGCGCGAATGTACTGATCGCGGAAGGCCGCTCGTTCCGCCTGCGCGCGCGCGCCGCGGTCGGTGATCGAGAACAGCCAGATTGACGCGAACGCGACGCTGATCGAAAACAGCGCCGGGTGCTTGTAAGGAAAGACAGGGGCCGCGTGTTCGAGTACATCGACCCAGACGGTCGGGCCCAGCACCATTAGTGAGACGGCGGTGACGAGACCCATGAAGCCGCCGAGTGCGGCACCGCGCGTCGTCAAGCCCCGCCAGTACATCGACAGGAACAGGATGGGGAAGTTGACGCTCGCGGCAATCGCGAACGCGAGGCCCACCATATAGGCCACGTTCTGCGTCTCGAACTGGATGCCCAACGCCATGGCGACGATGCCCAGCACGATCGTGGCGATGCGCGACACGCGCAGTTCCGCGCGCGGATTTGCCTGGCCATGGCGCAGAACGCTGGCGTAAAGATCGTGCGACATCGCCGAGGCGCCAGACAGGGTGAGGCCAGAGACCACGGCGAGGATCGTTGCGAACGCCACCGCCGAGATGAAGCCGAGGAAGATATCGCCGCCGACGGCCTGCGCCAGGTGGATCGCCGCCATGTTCGTGCCACCGCGCAGCAGCCCCGTTGCGGTGTCGAGATAGCGCGCGTCACCGGTCAGCACGATCACGGCGCCGAGGCCGATGATGAAAATCAGCAGGTAGAAATAGGCCACGAAGCTGGTGGCATACAACACCGAGCGCCGCGCTTCGCGCGCGTCGGGCACGGTGAAGAAGCGCATCAGGATATGCGGCAGCCCGGCCGTGCCGAACATCAGCGCGAGGCCCAGTGACACCGCCGACACCGGATCGGCCACCAGCGGACCCGGCGCCAGCATCTTCCCGCCCAGCGGGTGGCGCTCGACGGCGCGCGCGATCAGCGCTTCGAACGAGAAGCCGACGAGCGCAAGGACCGCGACCGCCATGATGCTCGCACCGGTCAGCAGCAGCACGGCCTTGATCAACTGCACCCAGGTAGTGGCGAGCATGCCGCCGAAGCTCACATAGATTATCATCAGCACGCCGACGACCACCACCGCCACGCTGTAATCGAGCCCGAACAGCACTTCAATCAGTTTGCCGGCACCGACCATCTGCGCAATCAGATAGAACACCACCACCACCAGCGTGCCGCAGGCCGACAGGCTGCGCACGGGGCCGGCCTGCAGCCTGAAACTCACGGCATCCGCAAACGTGTAGCGCCCGAGATTGCGCAGACGCTCGGCGAGCAGGAACATGATCAGCGGCCAGCCGACCAGAAAGCCTATTGAATAGATGAGCCCGTCGAAGCCGCTCGAGTAGACGAGGCCGGCGATGCCGAGAAATGACGCCGCCGACATGTAGTCGCCGGCAATCGCGAGGCCGTTCTGCAAGCCGGTGATGCCACCGCCGGCGGCGTAGAAGTCATGCGCACTGCGCGTGCGCCGCGCCGCCCACCAGGTGATGCCGAGCGTCACCAGTGCGAACAGCAGGAACATGCCGATTGCCACCATGTTCACCGGTGCTGCGTCCTCCGCCGCGGCCGCAGATCCGGCCCACATCAGGCCGCCAACGGGAAGGATTAAGCGCGTTGACATGAAGATCCTGTCCATTGCTGACCTACTTGTTGCCGTTTGATGAGCTGCTGGAATTCAGCCACGGAGAACACAGAGATAAGATGAAATGGTGAAATGTTGACTGGCTGCCGCATCAGGTTCACTCGATAGAACGCTTCAATTCAGCCATGAATTGTCTGTGTTCTCTGTGGCTAAATTCATTCTTCTTCTTCAATGGCCCGAAGCACCTTCAGCGCCGAGCCCGGTCTGCGAGCGCACGTACTGGTCGCTGAAGGCGGCGCGTTCGCGCTGGCCGCGGGCGCTGGTATCGAGCAGGGAACCGAGGATGCTGCCGGTGAAGGAAGCGATCATCGCGAACAGCGCCGGGTACTTGTATGGAAAGACGGGTTCCTCATTGCCCAGCACTTCGACCCACACCGTCGGGCCGAGCACAATGCAGGAGATGGCGGTTGTCAGGCCCATGATGCCGCCGAGCAGCGCACCGGTGGTCGTCAGCGGCTTCCAGTACATCACGAGGAACAGCAGCGGGAAGTTGACGCTGGCGCCGACGGTGAACGCGAGCAACACCATGTAGGCGACGTTCTGCGTCTCGAACAACAGGGCAAGCGTGACTGCCAGGATGCCAAGGCCGATGGCCGAATAGCGTGAAATCGACACCGCGCGGTCTTCCCCGGCACCGCGGCGGAACACGTTCGAGTAGAGATCGTGCGAAATGGTCGAGGCGCCAGACAGCGTGAGGCCGGATACCACGGCGAGGATCGTCGCAAAGCACACCGCGGACATGAAGCCCAGAAACAGTTCGCCGCCAGCCGCGCGGGCGAGGTGAATCGCGGCCATGTTCGTGCCGCCTAGCAGATCGCCGGCGTCATCGAGGTAATCCGGGTTGCCGGCCACGAGGGCAATCGCACCGAAGCCGATAATGAAGGTCAGGATGTAGAAGTAGCCGATGAACGCCGTGGCGAAGAACACCGAGCGACGGGCTTCGCGTGCATCCGGCACGGTGAAGAAGCGCATCAGGATGTGCGGCAGGCCCGCGGTGCCGAACACCAGTGCCGTGCCCAGCGAAATCACCGAGACCGGATCGTGCACCATGTTGCCGGGCGACATGATGGCAGACCCCAGTGCGTGGCGATCGATCGCGGTGGCGAACACCCCTGAAAACGAAAAACCCGTTTTCGAGATCACGAGCCAGGTCATCAGCGTGGCCCCGCACAGCAGCAGCACGGCCTTGATGATCTGCACCCAGGTCGTCGCGATCATGCCGCCGAAGCAGACGTAGATCATCATGAGCCCGCCGACGACACACACCGCCAGCGAGTAGTCGAGCCCGAACAGGACTTCGATGAGCTTGCCCGCACCGACCATCTGCCCGATCAGATACAGCAGCACGGCAACCAGCGAGCCGCAGGCGGCCAAGCAGCGGATCGGCACGGCCGCGAGACGCAGGGAAACTGCGTCAGCAAAGGTGTACTTGCCGAGGTTCTTCAGGCGCTCCGCGAGCAGGAACAGCACCAGCGGCCAGCCGCACAGGCCGCCGACGGCATAGAGCAGGCCGTCGAAGCCGAAGGCGAAAATGAGCGCCGACACGCCGAGGAAGGACGCCGCCGACATGAAGTCCCCGGCGATTGCGAGCCCGTTCTGGAAGCCGGTGATGTTGCCGCCGGCGGCGTAGAAGTCCTTGGTCGTTCGCGTGCGACGTGCGGCCCACCAGGTGATGCCCAGCGTCGCAGACACGAACAGCAGGAACAGCGCGATCGCAATGCCGCTGGCGCCACCACCGTCGGCAGCGAAGACCTCGGGACAGCAGACCAGTGCGCCGAGACCGAGCCTAAGCCGCATGCTCACCCTCGGCGTCGCGCGTAGCGTCGCCGACGATCGCGGCATTCAGGCCATCAAAGGTGCGATTGGCGCGCCACACGTAAATACCGGTCAGGCCGACCGACAGCACGATCACCGCCAGGCCTGCGATGATGCCGACAGTCAGCACCGTGTCGGGGCCGAGCGGGGTGGCGAGCAGGCCGGGCACAAAGGCGATGGCCAGCACGAACGCGTAGTACGCGATCAGCACGGCGGCGCTCAAACCCCAACCGAGGAGGCTGCGCCGCCGTGCGAGTGCGTGAAAACGCGGATCGCGATCGATCCGCTCGTACAGGTGTTGCATGTCCGGATTTCAGTGCTGGGCTGCGCCTTCCGCGCCAAGACCGGTCTGCGAGCGCACGAACTGGTCGTCGAACGCCGCGATTTCGGCCTTGCCGCGCGCGCTGCTGTCGAGCAGCGAGACGATGATCATCGTCGCGAAGGAGAGGGTCATCGAAAACAGCGCCGGGTACTTGTACGGGAACAGGGGTTCCGGATTGCCGAGGATGTCCTGCCAGATGGTGGGCCCCACGAGCAGCATGACCACGGCCGAAGCAAGCCCAAGCCAGCCGCCGGTGATGATGCCGGTGCTCGTCAGGCGTCGCCAGTACATCGCGAGGAACAGCACCGGGAAGAACACCGTGGAGCTGATCGTGAACGGCAGCACGATGAGGTAGGCAATGTTCTGATCCTTGAACGCGATGCCGAGCGCAACGCCCAGCGCGCCGAGCCCTACCGCCGCGTAGCGCGACACCTTCACGACCTCCGCGTCCGTCGCCTTCCCGTGACGCAGCACGTTGGCGTAGAGATCATGCGAAATCGCTGAGGCACCGGCGATCGTCAGGCCCGCGACCACCGCGACGATCGTGGCAAACGCAACGGCCGAGATGAAGCCGAGGAGCAGGTCGCCGCCCATCGCTTCGGCGAGGTGAATGGCCGCCATGTTGGCACCGCCACGGAGCAGGCCGTTCGCATCCATGAACTGCGGATCGTTCATCACGAAGGCGACGGCGCCATAGCCGATGAAGAAAGTCAGCAAATAGAAGTAGCCGATGAAGGTGGCGGCCCAGGCCACCGACAGACGGGCCTGCTTGGCATCGGGCACCGTGAAGAAGCGCATCAAGACGTGCGGCATCGCGGCGCCGCCGAATAGCAGCATCACGCCGCAGGAAATCGCGTTGATCGGATCCGGCAGCAGGCCGCCCGGCTGCATCACGCCTTCTCTGGCAGGATGGTTGGCGACAGCCGCCGCATACAGGCCGTCGATCGAGAAACCGAACCTGGCGAGCACGGCGATCACGATGAAGGTCGCGCCGGACAGCAACAGCACCGCCTTGATAAGCTGCACGTAGGTGGTCGCGATCATGCCGCCGAAGGCCACGTAAACCACGATCAGCACGCCGATGATGACCTGCGCCACTTCGTATTGGAGGCCGAACAGGTTTGAAATCAGCGTGCCCGCGCCGACCATCTGCACGATCAGGTAACCAACGACGAAGGCGAGGCCGGCGGTTGCGATCAACGAGCGGATCGGCACCCGTGCCATGCGCAGCGACACGATGTCGGCGATGGTGTATTTGCCAAGGTTACGCAGGCGGTCGGCGAGCAGGAACATCATCAGTGGCCATGCGCCGAAGGGCACCACAGAATAGATCAGGCCGTCGAAGCCCGTGCTGTAGATCAGCGCCGCGATACCCATCAGTGCCGCCGACGAACACCAGTCGCCCGTGATGGCCAAGCCGTTCTGGAAGCCGCTGATCTGGCCTCCTGCGGTGTAGAAATCAGACGTCGACTTGGTGCGGCCGGCGGCCCACCAGGTAATGCCGAGGGAAATCACCACGAACACGAGGAACATGCCAATCGCATTCTTGTTGACGCCGGCGAGGGCGCCCGCGGCATCCGCGAACGCACCGAGGCTGGCGCCCATGCCTATCAGCAGGGCGCCGGTGAGCAGGGCCTTGTTCATTTGCCGTCCCCCGCCGCACGGATCGCATCGGCGACGATGGCATCTTTCAGGTCGTCGAACTCGCCGTTCGCGCGATAGATGTAGAAATTCACCAGCAGGATGAACAGTACCGTCTGCACGAGTCCGATGACGATGCCCCAGGTAGTGGCCATGCCTTCTCCAATCGGCTGACCCCAGAAGCGCGCGAAGCCCGCTTCCGGAAAGAACGCGGTGGCGAACACATACCACATGACATTGGCAACGACGATGCCGGCCAGCAGCCAGCTCAGGCGTCCGCGCTTGCGCTCCAGTTCATGGAAGCGCGGATCGCGGTGAATCTCTCGATAGATGTGTTCCATGTTTCCCCTCGGGCCTTCAGCCCCAAAGCTTCTGCGTAGCGAGTCGGGCGCCCTCGGCGAGCGCTTCGAATTTCTTGTAGACGACGGACTGCGCGACCATCTCCCAGCCGGCGAACGTACCGAAGCCGCAGTCGCAACCCGCGATCACGCGCTCGCGATCGCCGGTCACCGCGACGGCTTCGAGGATACGGTTGCACACCACCTGGGGATGTTCGATGTAATTGACGGTGGAATCAATGACGCCAGGGATCAGGATGACGTCCTTCGGCAGCGGATTCTTCTTCACTGCGGCGTATTCATGCTGATGTCGCGGGTTCGCGAATTCAACCGAGAACGCGCCGACCTTCGCGGCATAGACGATAGACAGAATGTCTTCGAGCGGCACGTCGCAGTCATGCGGGCCGTCGTAGTTGCCCCAGCACAGATGGAGCCGGACGCGATCGCGCGGGATGTTGACCAGCGCTTCGTTGATCGCGTCGATGTGGATTGCAACGGCGTCCTGGAACTGTTTGAGCGTGCCGTGCTGGAACATGCCGTGCCATTCCATTGCGAGGTCGGGGCAGTCGAGTTGCAGCACGTAGCCGCGTTCGACGATCAGTTCATATTCCTTGCGCATCTCGCGGGCGACGGCGCGCACATAGGTTTCATGCGAGTCATAGAAGGCATTGCGCATCGTCGTGCAGACGATGCCTGGCGAGGCGGCGGTCATGAACGGTTCGCCCACCTTGCCCGGGTGCTCGGCGAGCGCGCTGTCGAACATATCGCATTCACGGCGGGCGGGGGCGAGATCGCGGTAGTGGACTTCGGCAATGGCGGTCGGTGCGTCGAAGACCTTCGACATCACCATGCCGCGGTTGATCCAGATCTGGGCGAAATCCGGGTGGTCGGCAAAGTCCTTGAATGGTTCGCGCCGGCTGGCGCCGCCGAAGCCGTCCAGCCGCTGGCCGACGTAGGTCTGGAAGCCGACGCGGGGCTGCTCGCCGTCGTTCACGATATCGATGCCGGCCGCAATCTGCTTGCCGACCACATCGCGCACGCCGCTGGCTGCAAGACGGTCCAGCAGGGCTGCGTCAAACGGCTCGCGTGCTTCCGAGGCAATCAGCAGATCGGACAGCTGGCGGTTACGGGGCAGACTGCCAACATGCGTCGTCAGGATACGGGTGTCGCTGCGTTTCATCGCTCCCCCTCTAAAGGTCATTTATAGTGACGGACGGCCGCCGGGTGACGAACCGGGCGCGTAGTGTACATCGCGGCCCCAGGTGGCACAGCCAAGCGCGGCGACGTAGCGGCATTCCCCTATTCAAGCGTTCGGCCGGAGCCGCCGCTAAACAACGATCTGGGGGTTCGAACGGCAGGCCGCAGATTGGCATCGTGCCGGTCGCAGCCGTCGGCCGCCCCTGAAAGGACAAACCGATGGCACAACCAGACATTACGCTTGATGCGCAGGCGATTGCGGCACTGCGTGCACTGCAGGCGCCAGGCCGCCCGTTCATCCTGCTGCGCGTCATGAACCTCTTCGAGAGTTCGGCGACCGCGCTGCTCGCCGAGCTTGAGCAGGGTCTGGAGAGCGGCGATCTGCCGACGCTCACCCGCGCCGCGCACACGTTGAAGTCGAGCAGCGGCAACATTGGCGCCGTCGCCCTGGCCGACTGCAGCAAGGCAATTGAACGGTGTGGTCGTGACGGCGATCTCGAGGGCTGCCGGCTAGGGGCCGCCGGTTTGTCCACGCTGTTCATGTCGACGCTCGCGGCCGTGTCCGTGGTGCGCGGCCAGGAGACGGCCTGAGCGCCCCACCGATGAGTCAAGCCTACGAGTCACCGGTGGTGCTGGTCGTCGATGACGACATGGCAGCGCGTCTGATGACGCGCATTGCGCTGGAGGAGGGCGGCTTCGAGGTTCTGGAGGCCGAGGATGGCGTGCCGGCGCTCGAGATCTTCCGCAGCCAGAGAATCGACGTCGTGCTGCTTGACGTCATGATGCTCGAACTCGATGGCTTCGCGACCTGCACGGCCATCCGCGCGATGCCGCACGGGCAGCACACCCCGGTGATGATGATGACGGGTCTCGATGACACGGCGTCCATCAACAGCGCCTACGACGCCGGCGCCACCGATTTCGTCACCAAGCCGATCAATTACGGTGTCCTGACGCACCGCGTGCGCTACATGCTGCGCAGCGCACGCGACGCGGATGAACTGCGCCGCAGCGAGGCGCGGCTCGAAAAGGCCCAGGCGATGGCCAAGCTCGGCCATTTCAACTGGGACGTCGAGTCCGGCGAATTCGAATGTTCCGCTGAAATCGAACGCATGACCGGCGTCGCCAACGGCGCGCGGATCACCACCCTCGCGCCCTTGCTGGCCTGCGTGCATGTGGACGATCGCGGGCAGGTAGAGACCCAGGTGGGTAACGCGATGGCTGCCAATCAGGCGATGCAGACCAGTTGCCGCGTGCTGCTGGCGCACGGCGGCACGGCGCATGTGCACCTCGAGGTCACCTGCGCGACGGTGCCTGAAACGGGCGCCAAGCTCCTGTCCGGCGTGGCCCAGGACGTCACCGAGCGGCGACGGCTCGAGGGACTCGCGCACAAGCTGGCTTATTTCGATACCGTCACCGGCCTGCCCAATCGTACGACGCTGCGCAAGGACCTCGGCCAGGCGATTACGCGCGCCGTGGGCAGCGAGAGCGTGGTGGCGGTGTTCTCGCTGGACCTCGACAACTTCAAACGCATCAATGACACGCTTGGCCGTGAAAACGGCGATCGCCTGCTGAAAGCAGTCGCCGAACGCCTGATCGCCTGTCTGCGCCGGCGCGACGGTGCGTTTGGCGTCAAGGCGAACGTGCGGGCCGGGGATTTCGTCGCCCGCACCGGCGGCGACGAATTCTATGTAGTGCTGACCCAGTTCCGCTCGGCCGAGGAATCGGCGGTCGTGGCGCGCCGGATGCTCGAGGCCATCGCCCAGCCGGTCAATCTTGGCGGGGAGGATCTCGTGCTGTCGGCGACGGCCGGGATCAGCGTTTATCCGGTGGACGGCACGTCGGCCGATCTGCTCATCGACCGCGCGGACGCGGCCAAGAATCACGCCAAGGCGGAAGGGCGGGGGCGCTATCAGTTCTACACCTCTGCGATCAACGCCCGGGCTTTCGAACGGCTGTCGATGGAGAACAACCTGCGCAAGGCGCTGCAACTGGAGCAGTTCGAACTCTATTACCAGCCGAAGATCGACATCCGCAGCGGGCGCTTCGCCGGCGCCGAAGCGCTGGTGCGCTGGCGCCATCCCGATCTCGGTCTCGTCTCGCCCGCCAATTTCATTCCGATCGCTGAGGAAACGGGCCTGATCGTGCCGCTCGGTGAATGGATTATCGGTGCCGCCTGTCGCGACATCGCGGCCTGGCGCAGCCAGGGTCTGAACGACGTGCGGGTGGCGGTCAACATCAGCCCGGTGCAGTTCGCCGCCGCCGATCTGCCGCTGGTGCTGAGCAAGGCCCTGGCGGACACCAGCCTGCCGGTGGAAGCGCTTGAGGTTGAACTGACTGAGAGCCTGTTGATGACCGACACAGAGCAGTCGATTGCCGTCCTGGCCGAACTGCGCGCCCTGGGGATCGATGTCTGGATTGATGATTTCGGCACCGGCTACTCGTCGTTGAGCTACCTGCGGCGGTTTCCAATCGCCGGCGTGAAGGTGGACCAGACTTTCGTCCGCGAAATGGACACCAATGCCAACGACGCGGCCATCGTTGCCGCGGTGATCGCGCTGGCCCGCAGTCTGAATCTCGCGGTCGTCGCCGAAGGGGTCGAAAGCGAACTGCATCTGCGCGCACTGAACGCCCTGCACTGCGACTATGCCCAGGGCTACCTGTTCAGCCCGGCCCTGCCCGCCGCGGCCTTCGCACGCTGGGTCACAGAGCATCGCGGGCCGCTTGCGCGCGCAGTCTGAGTCTGTGCGGGCCGCGCCCGGCGTGCCCGCCCGACGGCGTCTCCACGATTGCTGCCGGGCGCGCAACTTTCCTCCGCCCGCATCGGGTGGTGCCGTTCATGACCGCTGAATGCTGCGCGCGCTGTATTCAGGCCGACCGCATTTTCCCGTAAAGCTTCCGCCACTACGGACGATACAGTCCGAGACGAGACCTGTGCAGCGACAGCTGCTGCATTCAGAACGGGAGAAAATGTCTAATGGCAAGCATTCTTGCGGTAGACGACTCAGCTTCAATGCGTCAGATGGTGACTTTCACCCTCAAGGGTGCCGGGTACGATGTGATCGAAGCGATAGACGGGGCCGATGCCCTCAACAAGGCACGCGGCAAGCAGGCCGACATCGTCCTGACGGACGTGAATATGCCGCACATGGACGGCATCCAGCTCATACGCGAACTGCGCAAACTGCCGCAGTACAAATTTACGCCAATGCTGTTATTGACGACCGAGTCAGCGGCCGAGAAAAAGGCCGAAGGCAAGGCTGCCGGCGCGACCGGCTGGCTGGTCAAGCCATTCAACCCTGACCAGTTGCTGGCAACACTTAAAAAAGTGTTGAGCTAGACGCGGCCGGCGCCGCGCGACGCCAGACCCAAATTCCAGCAGGCGCATCATGTCCGTCGATATCAGTCAGTTTCACCAGATCTTCTTCGAAGAGTCCTTCGAAGGGCTCGAAGTCATGGAAACCGGTTTGCTCCAGCTTGGGGTAGGCGAACCAGATCTCGAAGCGATCAACACGATCTTCAGGGCCGCGCACTCCATAAAGGGCGGCGGCGGCACCTTCGGATTTACGGCGATCAGCGAATTCACGCACGTGATGGAAACGCTACTCGACGAAATGCGTGCTGGCAAACGCCTCGTCACCCGCGAAGCAGTGGATGTGCTGCTCGAAGGCGTCGACCGGCTGCGCGGCTTACTCGGCAGCGCCCGTGATGGCACCGCTGCGGATGCCGAAGAAAGCTCAGCCACGAGCCAGCGGCTGGAACATTTACTCAAGGGCGAGGCTATCGGCGCCCAGGACAGCGCGGTCACCGCGACCGTGCCCGCATTGGCCCCGGTGGGCTGGTGCATACGCTTTGTCCCCGCCCCGCATCTGTTTCAGACGGGTAACGACCCGGCGCGCCTGCTGCGCGAACTGCACAGCCTCGGGCCATGTCGGGTCGAATGCGAACTGGCCAAGCTGCCGGCCGCCGCCGACTTCGATCCCGAGACCTGCTACCTGGCATGGACCATCGAAATCGACGGCGACGTCACCGAAGCCGCGGTGCGGGAAGTGTTCGAGTGGGTCGACAACGACGCTGAGATTCTGCTAACCCCGTTGACGACTCCGTCGTCCGTCGAGAGGGTGGCCGCGACGCTGGCCGCCGTGCCCGACGCCGCTGACCGGCGCAATGACGACGAACGCCGCCAGGGCGACCGCCGCCAGACAGCCGCTGCGGCGGCGTCGACATCTTCGATACGCGTCGACATCGACAAGGTAGACGCGTTGATCAATATGGTCGGCGAACTCGTGATCACGCAGTCAATGCTAAGCCAGCTCGCTGTGGATTTTGACGCTGCGCTGATCGAAAAATTACGTTCGGGCATCACGCAGCTGGAACGCAATACGCGCGAGCTACAGGAAAGCGTGATGAGCATCCGCATGATGCCCATCAGCTTCTCCTTCAATCGCTTCCCGCGGCTGGTGCGCGATCTGTCGGCCAAGCTCGGTAAGCAAATCAACCTGAAGATGGCCGGCGAGAACACGGAGCTCGACAAGACCGTGCTCGAAAAAATCGGTGACCCGTTGGTACACCTGGTACGCAACGCGCTCGATCACGGCATCGAACTGCCGGATGTCCGCGTGGCGAAAGGCAAGCCGGCCGCCGGCACCCTGACGCTGAACGCCTTCCACGAAGGCAGCAACATCGTTATCGAAATCCTCGATGACGGGGCAGGCATAGATCGCGACCGCATTCTGGCGAAGGCACGCGAACGCGGCATCGTCGGTGAACATGACCAGCCGAGCGACGATCAGATCTTCGACCTGATTTTCGCGCCTGGTTTTTCGACCGCAGCTGTCGTCAGCGACGTGTCCGGACGTGGCGTTGGGATGGACGTCGTCAAACGAAACATCAAGGACCTCGGCGGCGTCGTCGAGGTCGAATCGACGGCTGGCAAAGGATCGGTGTTCCGGATCCGGTTGCCGTTGACTCTCGCCATCCTCGACGGCCAGCTCGTGCGCGTTGGCGAAGAGGTGTACATCATCTCGCTGGTATCGATCATCGAGTCGCTGCAGGTCAAGCTGGAGGCAGTCAGTACCGTGGCCGGCCAGAGCGAGTTATACCGCCTGCGCGACGAATATCTGCCAGTCGTGCGCCTTTACGATCTGTTCGACGTAAAGCCTGACTCGGAGAACCTGCGCGACGGTCTGCTCGTAATCGTAGAGGCCGAGGGCCGCAAGATCGGCCTGTTCGTCGATGACCTGCTCGGTCAACAGCAGGTCGTCATCAAGAGTCTGCAAACGAACTTTCGGCGCGTCGACGGCATATCGGGTGCCACGATACTCGGTGATGGCAAGGTCGCGATGATTCTCGACACCGCCGGCCTGATCCAGCTCTGCCGTACCCAATACCAACCTTCAAAGATCCGGCAAACCGAGCGTCAGGTCGCCTGAAAGGACAACGTCACATGCATGCTGAAATGACCCAACAGGGCGCCACCGCTGGCGTCGTCAATGCTGAACAGTTCCTGACGTTCATGCTCAACGGCGAGGAGTATGGCGTGGATATCCTGCGGGTGCAGGAAATCAAGGGCTGGGAGAGTGCCACCGAGATCCCGAACACGCCCCCGTACATCCGCGGCGTGATCAACCTGCGCGGCACCATTGTGCCGGTGATCGATTTGCGTCGCCGCTTCGAGCTGGAGGCCATCGAGTACACGAGCACGACGGTCATCATCGTGCTTAGGATCCGCGCTGGCGAGGCCGAAAAGACCATGGGATTCATCGTGGACGCGGTGTCCGATGTCTACAACGTGACACAGGATCAGATGAAGCCGGCCCCCGAATTCGGCGGCCAGGTGCGCACTGACTATGTGAAAGGACTTGCCACGGTCGATGACAAGATGGTGATCCTGCTCGACATCGATCAGCTGGTCGGCACCGACACGGCCTTCGGCGAAGCGGGCCGGGTTGCGCACTGATGTCCGCTACACAGACCAACGTTGCAGGGGCATAGAATGTCATCTAAATCACTGACGCTGGCTGAAAGCAACGGTGTTGCCGCAGTGAGTGACCTGCAGGTCGCGCTGGCGAATCTGCTGGAAGACTCAGATACGACTGGAATCGATGTCGACTGCAGCGCAGTTCGCAGTGTCGACGCTGCCGTGTTGCAGTGCCTGCTGCTCAACCGCCGGAACGCCGCCGCGGCGGGTAAGGACTTGCGCATCTTCAATCCCAGTGCAGACTTTTCGCGCATCGCGGGCTATGTCGGCCTGCTCAACGCGTTCGGGGTTCACTGACTACTGTAGTCCGAACGATCGTCGCCGGGCGCACGTCCCGGCTCAGCCAGTGACAAAGACAGTAACGGACAGAACATGGCCTACGCCGCCGAATTAATCAGCGATCGTGAATTAGGATTCACGAATCGTCATTTCGAATTCCTGCGCAAGATGGTCGGCGAGCATGCCGGCATCAATCTCAGCGAAGCAAAGCGGGAACTCGTCTATGGGCGCATTGCACGTCGCATCCGCGCCCTCAGTCTTCAGGGCTTCGACGAGTACTGCCGATTGCTCGAGGAAAGCCCTGGCGAGGAGATTGGCAATTTCATCAATGCTATCACCACGAACTTGACGGCCTTCTTTCGCGAGGATCACCACTTCGACTTCCTGCGCGAAACGCTCGTGCCGGGCTGGACGAACAGCGGCGGCGGGCGGCCGCGCGTGCGCATCTGGTCCGCCGGTTGTTCCACCGGCGAAGAGCCTTACAGCATCGCGATGACCCTGCGTGAGTCACTGGCGTCGACGGCGATCAGCGACGTCGCCTTGCTCGCCACCGATATCGATACCAATGTGCTGGCAACCGCCGCGGCCGGCGTGTATGAAGCCACGCGCGTTGAAAGTATGTCGCATGCCCGGATGAGCAAATGGTTCAGGCGTGGACGCGGCGCGAATGCGGACAAGGTGAAGGTCGTGCCCGAGCTGCAGGAGATGATTCGCTTTCGCCAGCTCAACCTGATGCAGGAATGGCCTGTGCGCGGAGCTTTCGATCTGATCTTCTGCCGCAATGTCGTGATCTATTTCGACAAGCCGACGCAGCGCAAGCTGTTCGCGCGCTTCGCCGAGAAGCTTGCGCCCCGTGGCTATCTGATCATCGGGCATTCAGAAACGCTCTATAACGTGTCCGAGGAGTTTGAGCTCGTCGGCCGCACCAGCTACAGGAAACTGGCGTGATCATGCGATCCGCAGTGCTGCCGGACGGCAGGCCGGCGCCCCGGGCGTTGCCGGGCTTCGAGCAAGTCAATCGGTACTACGACCCGACGCGACAGCTGATGACGGCAAAGATTCTGCCGGGTGAGCTGTACGTGACAACGGGCGACGAGGCGATTGTCACGGTGCTCGGATCCTGCGTGTCCGCCTGCATCTGGGACAAGACCACAGGGGTGGGCGGCATGAATCATTTCATGCTGCCTGCCAGCGCCGATCAGAGCCGGGTGGCGGATTTTGCGCATGCATCAGAGGCTGCCCGCTACGGGACTTTCGCGATGGAGCATCTGATCAACTCCATTCTCAAGCACGGCGGCCGCCGACAAAGCCTGCTGATCAAGATTGTAGGCGGCGGACGGGTGCTCAAAGGGGCTACCGATGTCGGCGAACGCAATATCAGTTTCGTGCGCCAGTTCATCCGCAATGAAGGCCTGATGATGATGGGCGAGCACTTAGCCGGGGTGCTGCCGCGCAAGGTCTGGTTTCAGGCGCAGACCGGGCGGGCCCTCGTCAAGGAACTGAAGTCCACCGCCACCACCACCGTGGCAGCCCGCGAACAGCAGTACGCGATCCGTATCGTCAGCGATACGAAGGGTGGCGACATCGAACTGTTCTAGCGCGATGAGCGACAGGGAGTACCGGTGCTGCAGAAGGTAAACAAGACACGCGTGCTGGTGGTCGATGATTCGGCCCTGGTGCGCAAAGTGCTGACCGAAATCCTGTCCTCCGATCCGGGTATCGAGGTGGTCGGTGCGGCGTCCGATCCGTTTGTAGCGCGAGATGAAATCAAGCGCCTGAACCCCGACGTGTTGACGCTCGACGTCGAAATGCCGCGGATGGACGGCATCACGTTTCTCAGCAACCTCATGCGCCTGCGTCCGATGCCCGTGGTGATGGTCTCGTCGCTGACCGAGCAGGGGGCAGATGTCACGCTGAATGCGCTCGAGTTGGGAGCGATAGATTTCGTCACGAAACCGAAGTTCGACGTTTTGCACGGCCTGAACGACTACGCGCAGGAAATCATTGCGAAAGTGCACGCGGCGTCTCGTGCCCGCGTGCGGGCGCCACCGGACATCGGTTCAACGAGTGGCATGCCGCGTGCACCGCTGCCGGTATTGAAGCATTACAAAACCACGGATCGATTAATCGCGATCGGCGCTTCGACCGGCGGCACAGAGGCCCTGCGCGTGGTTCTGGAGCGGATGCCGGCCAACGCGCCTGCGATTGTGATCACGCAGCACATTCCCGCGGCGTTCAGTCTGCCCTTCGCAAAGCGGTTGAACAATGCGTCTGCCATGACCGTTTGTCAGGCCGAAGACGGACAGCAGATTCTGCAGGGTCATGCTTACGTGGCGCCTGGCAATCGACATCTGCGCGTGGTGCGCAGTGGCGCGAAGTTCATCTGCCGCCTCGACGACGGGGAGCCGGTCAACCGTCACCGGCCGTCGGTGGACGTGATGTTCGGCTCTGTAGCGGAACATATCGGCGCGAATGCGGTAGGCGTGCTGTTGACGGGCATGGGCACGGATGGGGCCCTGGGCATGCAAGCGATGCGGGCGGCCGGTTCGCATACCCTGGCGCAGGACGAAGCGACCAGCGTGGTTTGGGGAATGCCGGGTGAGGCCGTCAAGCTTGGTGCTGCAGAACAAGTGCTGCCGCTGGAACGGATTGCGGCCCAGAGCCTGCAATTGGCGCGCTAGCAGGACCATGCAGCTAAAGCTATTGGGTCTGATGTCCGATGCATCGACATCGAGCTTGGGCCCGGATTTACGATGAGAGGACTGCGATGACGATGTCACTTACTCAGTCGCCCTGGATGCCATGGGCCACGACGCTGCTTGCGGCCGGCGCTGCGGTCGCTTGGCCGGGCGCGGCTTCCGCCGGCATCGGTATTGCCGTGGCCGCGACAGGCTGGGCGGTAGCCTGCGCCGCGGGCAGGTCCGAGCTGCAGCGTCTGCGCCATGAGTTCGAAACTGCACGGGGCGTTGCGCCGCGCGAAGTGCATGAGATGTTTGCCTCGGTTGCAGCCGCACTGCGCGAAGGCATGGCCGATCTGCGCCAAGAATCGGATCAGGTGCGCGGTATCACGGCTGATGCTGGACGCACGCTAAGCGAGGCCTTTCAGGGCCTTGATGGAGATTCTCAGCGTCAGACCACGTTGATGTCGTGCGTGATTGACGCATTGTCCGCCGGCCTTGGTGGCGACGCGCCGGCGGCGAACGAGAGTCCGGAAAGCAAAACGCTGACCATCGGCGCGCTGGTCGAGAACACTTCCAGCCTGATGCATAATTTTGTGTCTATGTGTGTGACGTCGAGTAAGCACAACATGGACAGCGTGGCGCTGATCGATGAAATGGCCGAAAAGATGGATTGCATCTTTGCGTTGTTGTCCAATATTCGCGGCATTGCCGATCAGACTAATCTGCTGGCCCTCAACGCGGCTATTGAGGCGGCCCGCGCCGGCGAGGCGGGCCGCGGATTCGCAGTGGTCGCCGATGAAGTGCGAAATCTTTCGCACAACTCGAATCAGTTCAACGAGCAGATCAGAATCCAGGTGGAAGAAGCCAAAGTCGCGATCGATCGCGCCCGCACCTCGGTCGGTGCCGCCGCCTCCCAGGACATGACCCCGCTGCTGTCGAGCAAACACCGTGTGGACCAGATGATGGGCCGACTGCGCAGCTTCGAAAGCTATCTGCACCAGAGCCTGGATGAGGCGAAAAGCATCGCCGGGTCTATTTCGGACCGCTCCGGCAACGCCGTGCGATCACTGCAGTTCGAGGACATCGTGCGACAGTTGATGGAGCACTCGGCCCAGACCGTGCTCCGCATTCAGCAATTTGTTGATACCGCCGGCCTGCAGATCTCGCGTGCCGGTCGCGTCGAAGCGGCAGAAATCAACCGCGAAATTGACGAGGCCTCCAGTGCATTGAAGGCGGCCCTGCCACGCAAGCCGGCTGCGCAACGGGACAGGGATTCCGGCGAAGTCGAACTGTTTTGAATCACGGAGAATATCAATGTCTATTGCCACCATCCCTTCGCCCGACGGCAAAACGCTGACCATCAGGATCAGTGCGCGTTTCGACTTCACGGTACACACGGCGCTGCGCGCCGCCTACTCGAACAACCAGCCGCGCTACCAGTCTTACGTGCTCGACTTGCGCGAAACGGACTACCTGGACAGCTCCGCACTGGGCATGTTGCTGCAGCTCAAGGAGCATGCCGGCGGGACCAAGACAGCGGTGCAGATCCGTAACGCGAAGCCTGCTATCAAAGAAATACTGTCAGTGGCGAATTTTCAGCAACTGATGACGATCGACTGATCAGTCTCGCCCTGCACCAGCGCGCGGAAGACCATATGACAGCCTTGTCCGTCGCCTTCGACGATACGCCAGAAGAAGGCCTCACGGTCCTCATAGTCGATGACGAAGCTGTCAACCGCATCGTGCTGGGCGCCATGTTGCGTGAGCGGGGCTTCATCGTGGTCGAAGCGGAGAATGGTCGCATAGCGTGCGACGTGTGCCGCCAGACGGCGCCGGACATCGTGTTCATGGACATCATGATGCCCGAGATGGATGGTTACGAAGCCACTCGCAGCATCAAGAGCCTGCTGACACCGCGCTTCGTGCCGGTGATCTTCCTGACGGCGATTTCGGACGACCATCAACTGCGGCGCTGCATTGAAGTTGGCGGCGACGACTTTCTGACCAAACCCTACAGCCGGACCTTGTTGCGGGCAAAGACTGACGCCGCCCTGCGTTCGCGCAGTATGCATCGCGATCTCACCGAGCAGCGTGATGTACTGGCGCAATATCAGTTGCGGCAGTTGCGGGACATGGATGTCGCCAAACGCATCCTGGATAACGTGGCGAGCCAGAACCGCCTCGATGATTCACCGAATGTGCGCTATGAACTGCGCCCGATGGAAACCCTGAACGGCGACATCATCCTGGCCGCCAACCGCCCAACCGGTGAGCAGTGCTTCCTGGTGGGGGATTTCACCGGCCACGGGCTGCCGGCGGCGATCGGCGCGATGGCCGTGCACGGCATCTTCATGTCAATGGTGGCGAAGGGCTTTGGCGTCGAGGACATCGTACTCGAGCTGAATCGCAAGATGTGTGCGCTGCTGCCGATCGATCGTTTTTTGTCGGCCGCCATCTTCGAGTTGCAGCTCGATACGGGGCTGCTGAAGATCTGGAACGGAGGGCTGCCGGACATCCTCGTGCGCAGCGGTGCCGGACGTGTGATCACGCGTTACCCGTCAGAGAACGTGCCGCTGGGCATCGTGCCGCCGCAGGACTACGCGGTCAGTGCGCGCAGCGCGACGCTGGCGCCCGGCGATCAATTGCTGGTGTATTCCGATGGTCTTGTCGAGGCGCACAGCCCGGCCGCCGAGCTCTACGGCAACGCACGCCTGGAGGCAGTGATGGACGCACAGGGGCCTGCATTCGAGCGTTTCGATGCACTGCTCGCCAGCGTAGAGCAGCACGTGGGGTCGGCGCCGCAGAGTGACGATGTGTCGCTGCTGTTCGTGGTGTGCGACGCGGCCTTGGCGCCCACGCCGGCGCGCGACGATGGCCCGCCCACCGTCTCCAAACCACCCGGCACCTGGGCGTTCAGAACCGCGCTGTATGCAGATGAACTGAAGACGTCAGAGCCGGTGGCGACGGTGATGCAGGTGTTGGACACCGTGCAGGGGCTGGGTTCGTTGCGTACGCCGTTGTTTCTGATCCTGACTGAACTCTTTTCAAACGCGCTCGAGCATGGCCTGCTGAAGCTGGATTCCGCGCTCAAGCATCGCGAGAACGGCTTCGCCGAATACTATCAGCAGCGCCAGGAACGTCTTGAACGTCTAGTCGACGTGGAGCTCGAGATTGACTGCCGGCACGTACCCTGCGGAGATGGCGGTGAATTGCAGATTCGGCTGTCGCATAGCGGCGTCGGCTTCAATGTCACCGAGCTACCGGTGCAACTGGCCGAGAACAGAGAGGCCAAGGGCCGTGGCATTCGACTGATCCGATCATTGTGCAGCGCGCTGGAGTATACGGACGGCGGGCGCATCGCCGTGGCAACCTATCGTTGGACGAATGTCGCCGCGCGGCCTGGCTGATCTCGGATCGGACGCGCCGCCGACCGCTGCCGTGCCGGGCCTGGACAGCCGCGAGGCGGTCGCGGCACTCGCGCGGCGCATCCTGACGCCGATGCTGGCGTTCGGAGCGCTGGCCATCCTGGTCTGCAATCTGACGTTCGGCGAGTGGCTGGAGAGGCGGCTGGATGCGGTCACCGCGGCACGCGTCGACGCCGCGTTGACGCGGCTGCGGGCTGAGGCCCCGGCGCCGGCCACGCTGCTGGGGACGTCAGCTGGCATGGAGTGGGTGCTGCTGGACGCCCACCGCACAGCGGTACTCGCCGGCTCCAGCGCGACCCTGCGCAACACAGCGCCGGCCAGCCTGACGGATGCTGGCGACGACGGCCGCTATCGCGTGCTGACCGGCGCTCTCGACGACACCCCAGCGTCATCCCATTATTGGCTGCGCCTGGATCTTGCCGCGGAGCGCCGATCGCACCTGGTGCTTGAACTGAGCCTGATCCTGGCGGCGGCGGGATTCGTGGTGGGCATGCTCCTGCTGTGCCGACGCCAGCTGGTGCGACATCTGCTCCCGCCGCTGGCAGCCCTCGAGGTGACGCTGAAAGGGCAGCTTGACGAAGCGGCCGGTGGCCGCGACGCGGATCAGCTGCTCGCGCCCCTGCTGGCAGACGCCGCAAAGCTGACTGCCTTCATCATCGAAAGCCGTCGTCGCAGCGAGGATCAGCGGCTCGCGCTGGCGCATGCGGCTCAGCGCCTGCACCGGCTTTTTGACTGGGCACCGATTGCGCTGCTGTGCTGTGATGACAGTGGCCGCATCACGCGCCTGAATGCCTCTGCCGCGATGTTGCTCGGGCTGCGCGACACGGTGCGCGAGTTGCCCGTGCTCGATGCTTTCCTGCCCGCCTGGCCGCGGCCCGCATCGGCCGGCGTGCTCGTGACGCTCGACGCAGAGGTCCTGCGCGGCGGCGAGCATGTCCCGGTGATCGTGCATAGCTACCTCGCGCTCGACGGCGACTTGCCCGAATACGTCCTGATGCTCGAAGACCTCAGTGTGCGCAAGCGGGCCGAAACGGCACTTCGCGCAAGCGAGGAGCGTTACCGGCGGATGTTCGAAACCTGCAACGAAGGCATCTGGGTACTCGATGCCGAGCTGTGTACCGTCAACGCCAACGCCCGACTCTGTGAATTCCTGTGCGGGACGGCCGGGCAACTCGCGGCGCGCCCGGCCCCTGCGTTCGCCGCCGACGATCCCGCGGAGTTTGGCGCCGACCTGCGTGCCACGCTGGCCGGCGCAGCAATGGCCCCGCGCGAAGTGGCGTTCCACCGTTGCGATGAGTCGATCGGATGGGCGATGGTGTCGGCCACGGCATTGCCGCAGGGCGATCCCGGAGCAGGAGCACTCGTGCTGATGCTCTCCGATATCACGTCATTGAAGAATGCCGAGCATGCCCTGCGGGATAATCAGCAGCGGCTCACCACAGCGGCCGCCAATGGTGACATCGCGTTCTGGGAGTACGACTGTCAATCCGGCGCGATTGAACTCGATCAGCGCTTCATGGATCTGGTCACTGCCGGCAATATGTCGCCGGTGATTCACCTCGATGCCTTCCTCGATCGCTGTCATCCCGAGGACACGCCCACGCTTGTTCAGCGCCTTCACGACCATGTGGCGGGGCTGACACCCGACTACGCGATGGAGTTCAGGATGATGACGGTCGAGCGCGGCTACCGCTGGTATCGGGCGCGCGGTCAGATCGTCGCCCGGGACGAGCATGGGGGAGGCCTGCGGATGGTCGGCATCCACCAGGACATGACGGCTGAGAAGCTGGCAACCGAGGCGCTGGCGATGGCGCGCGACGCCGCCGTGCAGGCCGCCGTCGTCAAATCCCGGTTTCTCGCCGACATGAGTCATGAGCTGCGAACGCCATTGAATGGCGTGCTCGGCATGTTGTCCCTGCTCGAACGTGAAATGCTCAGCGATGAACAGCGCGAGTTCGTTGAGGTCGCGATGAAATCGGGACGCTCACTGTTCGAACTGATCAACAACGTACTCGACTTCTCGAAGATCGAGGCGCGCGGCATCGTGATCGAGCAAATCGAGTGCGATCTGCACACGCTGGCCGAGGATGTGGTCGACATGCTTGCCGAACATGCCTATCAGCGCGGGCTCGATATCGTCATGTGCCGGGATCCCGGATTGCCGCGCAGGATCCAGACCGATCCGGCGCGCCTGCGGCAGGTGCTGCTGAATCTGCTGGGCAATGCCGTGAAGTTCACGGACCGCGGCCAGGTCATGCTCACGCTGCGCGAGGCGGCCGATGGCGGTGGCTGCCGGTTTGAGGTCAGCGACACGGGTATCGGGATACCCGAAGCGCAGCATGCCCGGATCTTTGAGCCGTTCAAGCAGGCGGACAGCACGACGACACGCCGCTTCGGCGGCACCGGGCTCGGGCTCAGCATTACGCGCCAACTCGTGATCCTGATGGGAGGCGAGCTGACGCTCGATTCGGCGCCTGGCAAGGGCAGTCGGTTCAGTTTCGAGTTGCCGCTGACCCTGCAGCCTTCGGCCGGCGAGCCGGGCCCGCGTGTGCTCGCCGAGCGGCGCATCCTGCTCCAGGAGCCGAACAGCGCGGTGGCAGCCGCGGGGGCTGGTTTGCTCCGGGCCCACGGCGCAACGGTGGTCTGCGTGCGCGATCTGCGCGACGTGCGCCCGGCGCTGGAGTCGGCTGAGCGCGCCTTCGACCTTGTCATCTTTGCGACCGCCGACGATCTCCTCGTCATCGGCCGGGAACTCGCGCAGATCCGCGCACACGCCGGCCTGGAGCACCTGAAGCTGATGGCGACCGCACCGTTCGGGCGACGCATCGAAGGGGCCGATCTGCGTGCGCTCGGTGTCCACGGCCTGATCACCAAACCGATGCGGGAGTCGCATGTCCTGCGGGCGATTGCCGATCTGCTCGCACCGGGTGCTGCACCGGTAGATTCGGCCGTCGGTGGCGCAACGCAGTGTGTCGGGCCGCCGGCTTTGTCCGAGCTGAAGGTGATGGTCGTCGATGATGTGATCACCAACCTCAAGGTGGCGGCGGGCATGCTGGGCAAACTCGGCATCAAGGCGACGCTCGTGGATTCCGGCCGCGCCGCGCTCGATGCCCTCAGTGGCGCCGAGTTCCAGATCATTTTTATGGATTGTCAGATGCCTGGCATGGACGGTTTCGAAACCACGGCGCTGATCCGTGCCCGTTATCTCGCCGGGGAAGGGCCACGCATCATCGCTATGACCGCCAATGCGGCGATCACCGATCGCGACAGGTGTCTGGCCAACGGCATGGACGACTATCTCGCGAAGCCGGTGCTGTTGAGTGACCTCGAGCGCGTGATGTATCGCTGGATAGGGACCGCGGCGCCCGCGCTGCGCTTGCCCGTCGCGGCTAGCGTACCGTCGGCCAGCGCGCCCATCGACCACGCCAAGCTCGAAGAACTGGCGGGCATGCTCGGGGCGGCGGAGTTCGACGTCCTGTGCGAACGTTTTCGACGTGACGGGCGGCTGCAGATCGAGCGTATGACGCGCAATCTCGAAGCGGGTGACAGGGCTGCTGCGCGACAGGCAGCGCATGCGCTGAAGGGTGCGGCGGCCAACCTGGGGGCCACGCTGCTGAGCAGTCTGTGTCGTCAGTGCGAAACGGCAGGGACCCTGGACATGCAGGCGGCGCTACCGGGAATCATGGCGGCGTTCGAGCAATACTGCGCGAGCCTCGGCGAGCGGGCGGCCCTCGCCGCCTGAACCTGCAGGCCTGAACCCGATGCCAGGCCGGGGCAACCCAATTCAGCGTGACGTCAGCGTGGGGCATCCGGCCAGGTCACGACGACGCGCGTGCCCGGGGCTGACGGCGTTTCGATTTCGATAGTGCCGCCCTGCAACTCGCAGATTTTACGGCACAGCGCGAGGCCCATGCCAGTGCCCGGTTGGCGACGGTCGCGCGGCAGGCGCTGAAACATGGCCAAGACCCGCGTGCGATATTCAGCAGAGATGCCGCTGCCGTTATCCGTGAAACACAGACGCCAGGCCGAATTTTCCCGCGTCGCTGACACTTCCACGCGCAACGGCCGCTCCGGTGCCTGGAATTTGATGCTGTTGCCGAGCAGGTGATAGAACAGCGTGCGCAAATGCGTGCGACTGCCGGTGACGGGTGGCAGATGCGCAGCCACGATGGCGCCTCCGGCGTCTTTCAGCGCGAGACTGAGGGTGCGCACGGTTTCATTGCAGATCTGAGTCAAGTCGACTTGCTGCGTTGCGGCAGGTTCGACACCCAGGTGCGAGTATTCGAACAGCGCATTCAGCAGCAGCCGCATGCGTCGCGCGCCGTCATGCGCAAAGTGCAGAAACTCCTGACCCTGTTCATCGAGCTTGTCGCGATAGCGTCGGGAGAGCAGCTCGGTAAAGCTGGCAACCATGCGCAACGGTTCCTGCAGGTCGTTCGAGGCCACGTACGCGAAGCGCTCGAATTCACGCCGCAGGCGCGCGACGCTGGCCTTCTCGCGCGCCAGCTCGCGCTGCAGGTGCCTGGCTTCGTCGAGATTCGTCACCAGCAGGATTTGCAGGCCGCTGGTCGGGTCGAAACCCGCGCTCTGCCAGTGCAGGTGCAAAATTTCCCCGGCGCGATGGCGGCCAGTGGTGTCGCCACTTTCGCAGTCAAGGTCTGGCAGGCTGATCTCTGGCATCAGGAACGACAGCAGTCTGTCCCGGCAGTCATTCGCCGCGCGGCCGAACAAGGCGGCGGCGGTCGCGGTCAGGGCGACGATGCGGCCTTCGCGGTCCAGCGCGATCTGCATGCCCGGCAGCGTGTCGAGCGGCACACTGGGGGATGTCGCATCTGCTGGGGCGCGCCAGCCACCGGCCTGATGTTGCGGACTGCTGTCGGGTTTTGCTGCCATGCGTTGTCCATTGGTCGCGGCGGAGGACGCGCTCCTTGCCTGCCTGAGCCTCATCGGCCCGCCAACAGCGGACTTTAGTCGTTCGAAACGCTATCGTACCGGCCTTGCCCAGCGCTTCAACAGCCCTATGTCCGCGTCCGTGACCCAGGCCATCCACCTGAAGCTCATTGCGGCGGCCGTGTTCTGGGCGATGACCCCGATATTCGGCCGCCTGCTGGCGGACTATCAGGCCCCCTACGCGCTGGCCTTCGGACGCTTCGCGATTGCGACCGCCGTGCTGGCAGTTGTCGTCCGGATGCTGCCGGCTGCGCCGCGACCGGTGTCGCGCCGCGACTGGCTGCCCTTCTTTGCGCTGGGCCTGACCGGTATCTGCCTGCATAACGTGCTGGTGTTGATCGCAGTGGAGTACGTGCAGGCAAATCGCGCAAATGTGATTTTCGCGAGCATCTCGCTGATGGTGGCACTGATCGATCTGGTCGTGCTGCGCAGGTTGCCGTCGGGAGCCGCCTTGCTGGGGCTGCTGGTCGGCGTGCTCGGCACCGCCGTGGTGGTCACCGACGGCGCACCCGCCTTGCTGCTGCAAGGCGTGATCGGCCGCGGCGAATGGCTGGTGTTGGCGAGCGCTGCGAGCTGGGCCGCGTACTCGGTGCTCGGGCGTCCTCTGCTCGAACGGCACTCGCCGCTCGTTGTAACCTACTACGCTTCGCTGTGCGGCACGCTGTTACTGCTGCCTTTCGTGGCCCTCGACGCGGATGTGCTCGGCGCCCTGCTGCGGGATGAAGCTGCGTGGGGGATGACGGTGTTCGTCGGTTGCTTCAATTCAGCGCTGGGCTTTCTGTGGTACTACCAGGGTGTCGAGCAGCTGGGCGCGATGCGCAGCAGCGCTTACATCAATCTTGTGCCGATTTTCGGCGTCGTGCTGTCAGCGCTGGTGCTCGACGAGCACGCCAGCAGCGCGCTGCTCGTCGGCGGCGCGCTCGTGATAGTCGGTCTCGTGCTGCTCAATCGGCCGGCGCTGAAGGCCTGAGCGGCGCTCAGCTGCGGCCCGGCACGCGGCGTGGCACGAAGGTGATCGGCTTCGCGGCGTCTGGCGTTACGCAGCCGTCGTCACAGCACTGTCCGGGTTGCGCCGCACCACCCGCCTCACCGCTGTTCAGCACGCCGCGTTCGATCAGCTTCGTGACCATCCGGGTGCGCTCGTACACCGGGTAGCGCCGGTAGATTTCACGCTTCATGGCTTCCGGCGACCCGCCGCCGTGCAGGCTTATCACCGACATCCAGCCGGCGGCGTCGGATGCCGTCAGGTCTTCGATGAAACGCGCGACTTCGGCGCGGCGCGACGCCGGAAAATCCGCGCGGCCGGTGAGCACGGCTGCGAGATCGGCGCGCGTTTCAGGATTGTGATCCTCGTCCGGGCCGGGTAAGGCGACGATGAGTCCGCCCGACACCTGATGCGCCAGCCGGTGCATGTCGTAGATTTGAGTCGCCAGCAGCAGTTTGCCGATGTTCGAAAACACCGCTTCAGGCTCGAAATTGCCGGCCGGGTCGCGTGCGGCATAAACCGACGCGGCGACGCCGCACGCGTAGATGGCCTCGACCATCTTGATCAACTCCACCATCGCGTCGCGCAGATGACTGTGCCGCTCCGGGTTGAGACCATTGGCGTCGATGATCAGGGCGCCGGCGCCGATCAGCAAATCGCCGAATCCGGCACGCGCAGCGATGCAGGTGTGTCGATGGTGGGTGGCATAGGAGCGCGTCAGGAACTCCGAGTCAGCGTATTCGCCGCACAGGAATACGCGCGACCACGGCACGAAGACGCGATCGAACACGCACACGCCGGTGGTCTGGCCGTAACGCGAACTGAACAGCGCGCGCGCCTCGCCGGGCCGGCCGGCGGGGCGCGCGATGATGGTCAGACCCGGGGCATCGATCGGCACTGCACAGGCAACGGCAAAGGCCGCGTCAGCCGCGGTCATTGCGCGGCCAGGCACCACCATCAGTTCGTGCACATAGGGCGCCGAGGTCACGATGGCCTTGGTGCCCGAGATGACGATGCCGTCCGCGCGCTTCGCCACGACGTGCACGTAGCTGTCGGGATTCGGCTGCTGGTGCGGGCGCAAGCTGCGATCGCCCTTGGCATCCGTCATGGCGATGCCGACGGTCAGGTCGCCCGCCTGCACTTCTTCAAGGTAGGCGTTGAAGCGCGCGTGATAGTCGCCGCCATGCTCGGCATCGAGGCGATGGGTCGTCTGGTACAACGCGTTCAAGCCGTCCATCGACAGGTAGCGCATGGCGCAGCCGGTTTCCTGGCACACGAGTCGCACGTACTCGAGTTTCGCCAGCAGGTCGTCCGTGGTTTGCGTGATGTGCAGAAAGCGGTTCACCTCGCGCCCGCTGTGGTGGGCGATCGCGCGTGCGACCGCGGCATGCTGGGGATCGAGCGCGTATTCGTAGGTGACGCCCAGCGCATTGATGCCTGGCAGCAAACGGGGTTCGTCCGCCACCGACGCGATGCGATCACCGTCGATGAACACGCGCGGCTGGTACTGGCGCAGCGACTCCCGATATTCGGCCGCGGTCATGAACATGGGCAATCTCCCTGCCGGCGCGTCAGCCTGGCATGTGATGTTTGGGGTCGACGGGCCGCATCATGGCGTTGGACAGCAGCGCGATGAACAGCAGGCCCGCCATCAGGTACATGGTCGTATTGTAGAGCGAGGGCGTCGGGTCCACCGTGCCGGCCGGCGCGAGTTCCATCAGCTTGGCAATCGTGACCGTCTTGGCGGCGACCAGGCGCTCCAGTTCGGTCACGCCGGTGCCGAAAGCGGCTTCGAAGCGCGCGGGATCGATAGCCTGCACGAGGCGCGTGATCGCCTGCGTCGTCGAATGTTCCCGCAACGAGGTGATCGCGAGCGGGCCAAGCACGCCGGCCGTGCTCCAGGCGGTCAGCAAGCGGCCGTGGATGCCGCCGACGAAGCGGGTCCCGAACAGGTCGGCGAGATAGGCGGGAATCGTCGCGAAGCCGCCGCCGTACATCGTGAAAATCAGCATCGTCGTGGCGTAGAACAGCACCAGCCACAGGACCGACGGCGTCACGCTCACGGCTTGCGCGAAATAGGGAATCGAGCAGTACAGCAGGATACCCAAGCCGAAGAAAATGAAATAAGTGCGCTTGCGGCCGAGGTAGTCCGACGCGCTCGCCCAGGCAAAGCGGCCGAGCATGTTGAAGAGGCTGATCATAAGCACATAGGTTGCCGCGAATCTGAGATCGACGATGCCGGGCAACGTGGTGCCAAAGATCTCCGTCATCATGGTCTTGGCGACGGCCAGCACGCCGATGCCGGCCGTCACGTTGAAGCACAGCACAATCCACAGCTGATAGAACTGCGGAGTTTTCAGTGCTTCGTCGATGTCGACATGATGGCGCGTGATCATGCGGCCGTGGCCGTCGTCTTCCGGTGGCGGCGTCCAGCCGGCGGGCAGCCAGCCCGGCGGGGGCACGCGATACAGAAAAGCGGCAATCAGCATCACCACCAGATAAACGGCCCCGAGCGTGAAAAAGGTCTCGGCGACGCCAACCGAGCCGGTGCCGACCAGATACACGCCTGCCGGACCCTGTTCAATCATCGCGCTGACATCAAGCGGGCCGACGACGACCACTTCGCGCCGGGCGCCTGCGAGTTCGACGTAACGGCGGCCACGGTCGGTGATGAGTGTGAGGTCAGCGCTTGCGCCGACGTACTCGGGCAGTTCGTGGTAGTAGCGAATGAAGCCATCGATCATCGGTTGCGCGAGCATCGCGCCCCCACCGAAGCCCATGATCGCAATGCCGGTGGCCATGCCGCGGCGATCGGGGAACCAGCGGATCAGGGTGCTGACCGGCGACACATAGCCGAGGCCCAGACCGCAGCCACCGATGACACCATAGCCCAGGTACAGCAGCCATAACTGTCCGTCGAGGATACCCCAGCCACCCAGCATGAAGCCGCCGACCCAGCATGCAGTGGCGACCACGCCGACCATGCGCGGGCCGACTTTTTCGAGCCACTTGCCGGCCACCGCAGCCGACAGCCCGAGGAACACGATGGCAACCGTGAAGACCCAGACCACCTGTTTGAGTGTCCAGTCGTCGGCGGCGCTGGTGACGATACCGATGCGTTTGACGAGCGCCGGATTGAACAGGCTCCAGGCATACACCGAACCGATGCACAGGTGAATGCCGAGTGCGGCAGGCGCAATCAGCCAGCGGTTGAAACCAGGGCTGGCAATGATGCGTTCCTTGGACAGTAGGCCGGTCATGCGGTCCTCCGCGACGTGCGCGCTCGAAATGCCAGGTAGGGGATGCTTGCGCGGGGCCCCACCCGCGGCCGCCGAAGCCTGACCAAGGGCGCCAGGGAAGTCAACGCCACGCGGCGCGGCACGCTGGGCAGTGCGGCACGGGCAGGCGACAGCCTGCGCCGCACTGCCTAGAATGCCGCCTGCTTAGAAATCACAGCGAGGCCATGATGAGTCAGGGCTGGCGGCATCGCGCCGCGGTGTATCTCGTACCGGCCGGTGTGTTCCAGTCGGTGATCGTCGGTGGCGCTTACGGCACGGGTCGCGAAGTGGCGGAATACATATCTGCCTATGGTGCACTGGGGGGGCTGCTCGGGATCGCGGTGATTGCCATCGCCTTCGCCGTTCTGCTCGGTGTCTGCTTCGAGTTTGCGCGCGTTTTCAGTGTCTACGATTACCGCAGTTTTCTGCGTGAACTGCTGGGACCGTACTGGCGGGCCTACGAAATCTGCTTTCTGATCCTGCTTGTGATCGTGCTGGCGATTACCGGTGCGGCAGCCGGACAGGTGCTTGCCGACACGTTCGGCATCGAAGTTCAAACCGGTACGCTGGCGATGCTGACGGCGGTGGCCGCCTGCAACTTCTTCGGGCGTCGCCTGGTGGAAATGACGCTGACGGCCGGCGCGGTAGCACTGAGTGGCGGGCTGCTGGCCTATGGCTGGCTGGTCGCATCGCAGACTGGCAGCGAGATCCTGGCGACCCTGGCGAACGGCAGCATAGAACCGGGCTGGCTGGTCAGCGCCGGACAATTCACGCTGTACAACAGCGCCCTGGTACCCGTGCTGCTCTACGCGACCACGCAGATCCGCACGCGGCGCGAGGCGGCGGGCTCGGCGATCGTCGCGGCGCTGGCCGGCATCCTGCCCGCGATCGTGTTACATCTGACTTTCCTCGCGCGCTTTCCCGAAGCCATCGAGCAGGACATCCCGGCCTACTGGATGATCACCGAGTTCGGCTCGACCCACTTCCTGTGGCTGTACGTCGCGCTGCTGTTCGTGACGATCGTGCAGACTGGCGTCGGCGTGCTGCAGGGGCTGAACGAACGGCTGGATGCCTGGAGCGCGGAGACCCGCGCGCGGCCGCTGCCGAAATGGGGCCATGCGCTGATCGCCGCCGCCGCCGTCACGCTCAGCCTGGGACTGTCGCGCGTCGGTATCGTCGCCCTGATCGCCAAGGGCTACGGTACGCTGGCATGGTGTTTTCTCGTAGTGTTCACGTTGCCGCTGCTGACGCTCGGTGTGGCGCGCATCCGCAACGCTGCTCGATAATCCTCAGGAGGTCACGACATGGCGCATAAAATCATCGGTGGACAACTCAAGCTCGCGGATGGCAGATGTCTGCCGCTGTCAAAAGCCGTGCGGGCCGGCGACTTCGTGATGTTGTCCGGTCAGCTTGGTCTCGACGCCGGTGGACGGCTGGTCGGCGAAGACATCGAGACGCAGACCGCGCAATGCCTCGCGAACATCCGCGAGATTCTGCGCGACGCAGGCTGCACGCTGGATCAGGTGGTGAAGTCGACCGTGTGGCTGGTCAATCGCGAGGATTTCGCGCCCTTCAACGCCATCTATGCAAGCCATTTTCCAAGCCAGTCGCCGGTGCGTTCGACGGTGGTGTGTGGACTCGTGCTGCCGGGCGCGCTGGTGGAAATCGAAGTCATCGCCTACGCCCCCTGAACCATGCGCTATCGCGAAGGCCAACTGCCGGAACAGACTGGCACCGCCGTGCCGCAGACCGACGACTTCGTGGTGCTCACCGTCTGGCTGACGCTCATCATCGGCATCGTGTTCGTCGTCGCTGGCCTCTACGGCCGCCAGCGATGGCTGCTCATCTGGGGCGTAGTGACGCTCGTGGCCTGCGCGATCTACTTCGTGTGGCCGTGGGTGGGCTGACGCATTGCGGGCAGGCTGCAGTGCACTGCAGCCTGCACAGCCGGTTTCCGGTGTGGCGGTGAAGATTCCTTGGGTGACCGCCAGGCGCTTAGGACGCTGGCCAGCATTATCTTGTCAACCTCAAGGGTGTTCCTGAGTGGTTGCGGCAAGGCGCGATTCGCAGGCAATAGCGGGCGGGGCTATTGCCAAGAAGCGTAACGCCGCAGCCGCCGCCCAGGAACAGCCGAATGTAAAGATAATATTGACCAGGGTCCTTATTCCTCGGGCGGTTTCAGTCGATGGATGTCGATGAGGCCGGCTTTGATCGCGATCAGGCAGAGCTCGACATCGGTGCGGACGCGCAGTTTTTTGCGCAGGCTGTTGCGATGGCTTTGTACCGTTTTCGGTGTGAGGCCGAGGCGTCGTGCGATTTCCTTCACCGACAGACCGTTCGCGAGATTTCCGAGCACTTCGGTTTCTTTCGCTGTCAGCTGCTTCAGGCGTTCGAGCGGGCTGCCGGTCGCATGCGTGGCCAGATAGACCGCGATCTCTGGACTGACCGCCATTCCCCCGGCGGCGACACGACGCACGGCATCGCTGATCTCGCGCGCAGACGCGCGTTTGGACAGGAAGCCGACACCGCCCAGTTCGAGCAGCGCGAGCGGGTAGTGGCTTTGGTCGTACATCGACAGGCCGATGATGCGAATGCTCGGCTGCACGTCGAGCAGCTGACGCGCAACGCCAATGCCGTCTTCCTGTTCGAGCGCCATGTCGAGCAGCACGATGTCGATGGCCTGTTTCTGCGCGATGGCCACGGCGGTCGTACCGTGATTCGCCAGGCCGACGATTTCAATACTGCGGTCGAGCGCGAGTTTGTGCGCGAGCATTTCACAGACGAATTTGTGATCGTCCACCACCAGTAAGCGATAGGGTGGCTTGACGGGTCTCATACTCATGAGAGACTCCTTTTCATCGTTTTTATCGATAATTTTATTTTTGAGTCCTGTCTTTCACGGTTGGCCCGTCCTGCCCTGGTGATTTTGCAGCTCTGCACGGAAATTAGCAGGCCGATGGTAAAAATGCAGCACTTCGATGCGTCGCGTGGCGGGGTGCGGAGCAGCAAGCGCGCGCGAGATGTGTCCGCACGTAAACGCAGCATGCCTGCACGGCGTTCGATGTCATTCGAATGAACGAGATGCGCGCGCGGCGCATATCGTGATCAGGGCATGAGGCTGGCGATCGACTGCAGCAGGGCCGCGTGAAATCCGGCCGGCGCGCAAACGACACCCCGATTGCGCGAGAGCGTCGGGCCACAACTGAAATCGAGCGGCTTGCCATCGATGTCCGTGACGATGGCGCCTGCTTCCTGCGCGACGATCATGCCGGCCGCGTGATCCCAGATCTTCTCGACATAGCTCGCGCTGGTCGGCAGACGCAGATAGGCATCTGCCTGGCCGCGCGCGACGACGGCGTATTTGGTTTGGCTGTCGAGCCGGGCGGGCGCGCCGCGTGCGTTCAGCCGGGCCACGACCTGCGAGGTGAAATCCTGACGCGAATGGCCCGCTTCAACCGACTCGCACACGCGCATGTCGGTCAGTGGGCGGTCACGCGCCACGCTGATGCGCGACGGACTGCCGTCGGGCGCGTTGGCTGCCAGGCACCATGCGCCGTCGCCGCGGCTGGCATAGAAGAGACTGCCTACGGGGTCCGGTGCGTCGAAGGCGCGCGCGAAATCGGCACCCAGATTCGGACACCCCAGCACACCCAGCGTGACGCAGCCATCTTCGATTAAAGCCAGTGACACCGCGTACTGGCCGCCGCGCAGGAAGCCTTTCGTGCCGTCGACCGGATCGAGTGTCCAGTACACCTTGCCGGATGCATCGTGATTGCCAAGGTCGATCGCGTCCAGCACCTCTGCCGTCGTCACGCCCGGGCAGACCTGGCGTACGGCGTCGGCGACCGCCGCGGCCAGCGCGCCGCCGGCGGCCAGTCGCAGCTCGGCGGCCGACTCCTCCCCGACCAGCGCGAAAGAGCCCAGCGCCGGCCCAAGCCGCAGCCCGATGATGGCCTGCGCGGCGAAGTCAGCGACGGTGACAGGAGAACGGTCGTCCTTGGTCATCGACTGGATGGCAGTGAGTTCGCGCTGGACCGCGCGAGTGACCGTACAGGCGTCAGCGACGGCGTGCAGTGCTGCGTGCAAAGGGCTGGGGGACATCGTCGGGCATGCTCCGGCATGGGTTCGAATCAATGACCGTCACCATACGGCGCGGCCGACCGGGCGCGCAATCGACGGCGCCATCGCGGCGGTGCCGCGCGCACCGCCGTTCGATATACTCGACACGGCCCTGCGCGCAGCAGGACGAAGACCAGCCAGAGGAAGCTCGCATGACCGCCGACCCGGTGTACCCGATCAAGCCCGACGCCCTTGCCCGCACCTATATCGACAGCGCCCGCTACGACGAACTGTATCGCCAGTCGCTGCAGGATCCCGATGGGTTCTGGGCCAGCCAGGCCGCCGAGTTCGTCACCTGGGAACGCCGCTGGGACAGCGTGTCGAACTGCGACTTCAACGATGCCACGATCCGCTGGTTCGAAGGCGCCCGGCTCAATGTCGCCTACAACTGTGTCGACCGTCATCTGGCGACGCGCGGCGATCAGGTTGCCATCCTGTGGGAGGGCGACAGCCCGGACGAACAGCGCAGCGTCACCTATCGCGAACTGCACGAAGCCGTCTGCCGCTTCTCGAATGCGCTGAAGGCGCGCGGCGTCAAACCCGGCGACCGGATCTCGATTTATATGCCGATGATTCCGGAGGCGGCGGTTGCGATGCTCGCCTGCGCGCGCATCGGCGCCGTGCATTCGGTGGTGTTCGGCGGCTTCTCGCCGGAAGCCATCAAGGACCGCATTCTCGATGCGCACTGTCGTGTCGTGATCACTGCCGATGAAGGTGTACGCGGGGGGCGCGCCGTGGCATTGAAGGCGAACACCGACAAGGCGCTCGAGCAGTGCCCCGACGTGCATACGGTTTTCGTCGTGCGTCGCACCGGCGGCAATATCGCCTGGCACGCCGGCCGTGATGTCTGGTATCACGAGGCATGCGCCACGGTGAGCGGCGACTGCCCGCCTGAATCCGTCGACGCCGAACACCCACTGTTCATCCTCTACACCTCCGGTTCAACCGGCAAGCCGAAGGGCGTCCTGCACACAAGCGGTGGCTATCTGCTGTTCGCCGCGATGACGCATCGCTATGTGTTTGACTATCGCGACGGCGACATCTACTGGTGCACGGCGGATGTCGGCTGGGTCACCGGACATTCGTACATCGTGTACGGGCCGCTCGCGAACGGCGCCACCACCCTGATGTTTGAAGGGGTGCCGACCTACCCCGACAGCGGCCGCTTCTGGCAGGTGATCGACAAGCATCAGGTCAACATTTTCTACACCGCGCCGACGGCCATCCGTGCGCTGATGGGACAGGGCGATGAACCCGTGCTCAAGACCAGCCGGCAGTCGCTGCGTTTGCTCGGTTCGGTCGGCGAGCCGATCAACCCGGAAGCCTGGGAGTGGTATTACCGCACGGTGGGCGAAGAGCGGTGCCCGATTGTCGATACGTGGTGGCAGACGGAGACCGGCGGCATTCTGATCACCCCGCTGCCGGGCGCCCGTGCACTGAAGCCCGGCTCGGCGACCTTGCCGTTCTTCGGCGTGGAACCGGCATTGCTGGACGAGAAAGGCAACGAACTGCGCGGCGCGGCCGAAGGCGCGCTGGTGATCAAGCGTTCGTGGCCCGGGCAGATGCGCACGGTGTACGGCGATCACGAACGCTTCAGGGACACCTATTTCCGGATGTTTCCCGGCACCTACTTCACCGGCGATGGCGCACGTCGCGATGCCGATGGTTACTACTGGATCACCGGCCGCATTGACGATGTCATCAATGTCGCGGGACATCGGATGGGGACGGCGGAAGTCGAAAGTGCGCTGGTGCTGCACAAGGCGGTGTCCGAAGCGGCGGTCGTCGGTTATCCGCACGACATCAAGGGGCAGGGCATTTATGCCTATGTCACGCTGATGCGAGGCGTAGAGGCTACCGAGTCACTGCGCAAGGAACTCGTCGCTCACGTGCGCAAGGAGATTGGCGCGATCGCGTCTCCGGATGTCATTCAGTGGGCACCGGGTTTACCGAAGACGCGTTCAGGCAAGATCATGCGGCGTATCCTGCGCAAAATCGCCGCCAACGAAATCGACTCGCTCGGCGACACGAGCACGCTGGCCGACCCGGCGGTCGTCAACGATCTACTGCAGCACCGCGCGGTCAAGCAGGAGTAACCCGCATGCCGACAGCCGGAGTCTCGTGCCGATGAATGACCACGCCAGTGACTGGCAGCGTCTGCAGCAGGAATTCCTCGCGCAGTGGCTTGGCGGTGCCGCCACCCGTTCTTGGCAGCAGCCATTTCAGAATCTGTTCACGCCAGCGGGCGCGGCCACGCCCGGCCCCGAGTCACAGGCACCGTGGCAGGCGTTCAAGGTGTTCGCCGATCTGCTGGGCGAGCAGGCGGTGCAGCTGCGCGCGGGCCGCAAGCGCAAGCTTGACGTGGCAGCTGCATTGAAAGCCCTGCTCGAGAACCTCGTGCGCGGCATCGACGCCGCGATCGCCGTGCAGGCCCTGACGGCGGGCGACAAGGCGATGGGGACACTGCCTTCCGGGATCGGCCAGGCTTTTGCGGGCTGGCCTGCGTTGGGCCTCACGCGTGAATGGCAGGGCCGTGTGCAACGCTGCTGGCAGGCAATGGCCGCCGAGCGCGAAGCGGGCGAACACCTGCGCACCCTGCAATGGCGCACGCTGCGCGCGGGGTGTGAGCGCTGCAGTCGCGCGCTGTCGGCGCCGGGGCCCGCCGTCACGAGCCTGCGTGGCCTGTACGACTTCCTGGTCGACGAAGTCGAGGCAGCGTGGCGCGAAACGGCGATGACGGATGAATATGCGCGCGCCTTCGGTGCCAGTGTCAATGCAGCGCTGGCGCTGCGGAGCGCGCTGCGCGATTGCGTGCAGCCCTTGACCGGCCTGCTTGAACTCGCCGGTCGCGCTGAGCTAGATGGTATCGAGCGGCGCTTGCGGGCATTGGAAGAGACACGCCCCGGTGCCCCGAGGATCATGACCGCGGCGGTGCCGACGGCGCGCACGCCGGTGCCAGCAGCGGCGAAACCCACCGTTGCGCCCGTCACTCAGGCGCCGGCGACGCCGCGCCCTCCACGACGGCGGCGGGAAGTGCCGGCGCCGCCGATCAAGCCGATCAGGAAAGCGCCGGCGAAGCGCGCTGAATTCGATATTGCCAGCGTGCTACCGCGCGGCGACCACAAGGACTGAGCGGAGGACAGACTGTGCCTGCGATTGAATTGTCCTGGGAGCAGATCAGCACCGAACTCGCAGCGTGGGAACGCAAACTCGCGAGCGGGCACAAGACGCTGCGCGACGCGAGCGACGCCAAGCCCGGCGCGAGTGCGCGCGAACTGGTGTTCGAACATGGCAAGGCCCGGCTTTATCGCTACCGGCCCCGGCGCCCGGATCTGCAGGCAGTGCCGACGCTGATCGTCTATGCACTGGTCAACCGGCCCGCGATGGCGGATCTCGAGCAGGACCGCTCGTTGGTGCAGGGGCTGCTCGAGCGTGGCGTGGACGTGCACCTGATCGAATGGGAAGACCCGACGTCACTCGACAGTGCGCTGACCCTGGGCGATTACATCGACCGCGATCTCGGTGCCTGCGTCGACTGGTTGGGGGCAGGCGGTCGCAGCGTGAATCTGGTGGGGATCTGCCAGGGCGGCACGTTCGCTTTGTGTTTCGCGGCCTTGCACCCCGATAAGGTGCGCAACCTCGTGGTCACCGTGACGCCAGTCGACTTTCACACCCCTCAAGACATGCTGAGCAACTGGTTGCGCCATGTGGACCTGGACCTGCTCGGGCACTGCAATCTGTCCGGCGACGCGCTGAACGCGTTGTTCCTGAGCCTGAAACCGCTGCGTCTGACGCAAGCCAAGTACGTCGGGCTCGTCGCCCAGCTGGGGGATCGCGCGGCGGTCGAAACCTTCATGCGCATGGAGCAGTGGATCTTCGACAGCCCGGATCTGGCCGGTACGGCACTCCGCGAGTTCGCGCAGCATTTCTATCGTGACAACAGTCTCGTGCGCGGCGGGCTGAAGATTGGTGGCCGTGCAGTGACGCTCGACGCGATCACCATGCCGGTGCTCAATATCTTCGCGGCTGACGATCATCTGGTGCCGCCCGCCGCATCGCGCGCACTGGGCAAGCATCTGCCGGCAGGGGATTACACCGAACTTGAAGTGCCCGGCGGCCACATTGGCATCTATGTCGGCAACCGCTCACGCAAGCTCGTGGCCGATTCAATCGGTGACTGGCTGGCAAGCCGCTGCTGAAGAGGAACGCCTGGGCGGTGGCTAAAAAGCCCCCTCGAAGACCGATCCGGAGGGTCGGTCGACGAGGGCAGAGGGGAGGTCAAACATCAACTGAGAAGAGAATCGTCAAAAATCTGGGCGCTGCGCCGCTTCAGGCGGCTTTGCGCACGGAGACCGGCTTGGCCACCGCGGCTGTCTGATCCGACAGCAGCTTGAAGCCCTTCTCAAACCAGGCTTTGTAGTCGTCGCGCGAGGCGGTCAGCAGTTCCGTGGTTTCCTTGGATGCCGCCATCACCTTGCTGCCGTATTCGCTGGCGAACTTGTTCTGCGCGGAAATCATTTCCGGCAGTCCCTTGAATTCACCGAGGCTGCTGATCCACTTGTTGCCCAGGTCAAAGGCGCTGGTCAGCAGTTCAATCTGTTTTTGGGAAATCTGTTCGACCAACTTCAGATTCAGCGCTTCGAGTTCCTTGCTGGAATCGACAGCTGACTTGGTAAAGCTTTCCCACTGGCTCAGAAAATTATTGTCCATGTGCTACTCCGTTTCGTTGTCCCGGTAGGTCAGGGCTCGCAGGGCTCTTGTTATGCAATGATGCAAAGCAACATTGCTGCTATGCAACATAATGAAAGCCGGGACTCCTGTCAATACCGACAGTGAAAGTTTTGGGGCGAAGACCAGGATTCGTGCGCGGGTCCGTCGCATACGGGACGTCAGGCGGGTGGGCAGGCGCGGTGACGTGGGGCGGAAATGTCGAGAATTGTTGCAGAACGCGACCGTCTTCCTTCAATTCAGGGGATGACTTCGCTAGAGTGCACGCTCATTTTTTCAGGCCGGCAATGAGCTTGCGTCGCGCAGCCGATCACGGCGATTACCGGTACCCCAGGAGACATATCCCATGACCAACAATCAGGCGTTAGCGCGGTGGGTCGCAGAGGTGACGGCGCTCACCCAGCCCGACAGCGTTCACTGGTGCGACGGCTCGGATCAGGAACACGATCTGCTCGTCGACAAGATGCTAGCCGACGGATCGCTGATTCGTCTGAATGAGGAAACCCACCCCAACTGCTTTCTGCACCGCTCCGCGCCGAGCGATGTGGCCCGCGTTGAACATCTGACCTTCGTCTGCACGCGTGACAAGGCGGACGCCGGCAGCAATAACAACTGGCTGGAGCCGGCCGAAGCCCATCGGCTGATGGACGGACTCTATGCTGGCTGCATGCGCGGCCGCACGATGTTTGTGATCCCCTACCTGATGGGCCCTTATGGTTCCCCGTATTCGCGCGCCGGTGTCGAAATCACTGATAGCGCCTATGTGGTTGCCAACATGCGCGTCATGGCGCGCATCGGCACGCAGGCGCTGGCGCACATCGAGGCCGGAAATTCCTTTGTCAAAGGCCTGCATTCGATCGGTCAGCTCGACCCGGAAAAGCGCTACATCATGCACTTCCCGGAAGAACTGCTGATCAAGAGTTTTGGGTCGGGCTACGGCGGTAACGCGCTGCTGGGCAAGAAATGCCACGCGCTGCGCATTGCCAGTTGGCAGGCGCGTACCGAAGGCTGGCTGGCGGAACACATGCTGATTCTCGGCATCGAAGATCCCGCCGGTCACACGAGCTATGTCGCCGCTGCGTTTCCTTCTGCCTGCGGCAAGACGAACCTGGCGATGCTGGTCCCGCCAGAGAGTTTCCCGGGCTGGAAGGTGTGGACTGTCGGTGATGACATCGCGTGGCTGCATGTCGGCGACGATGGCCGCCTGTGGGCCATCAACCCGGAAGCAGGCTTTTTTGGCGTCGCGCCGGGCACGAGCCTGAAGACCAACCCGAACTGCATGCGCACGCTGGGTCGCAATGCGATTTACACCAACGTTGCCCTCACGCCAGATATGCAGCCGTGGTGGGAAGGGATAGACGGCGAGAAGCCGGCGTCGCTCATTGATTGGCAGGGACGTCCGTACGATCCGGCGAACGGCCCCGCCGCGCATCCGAATTCGCGCTTCACCGTGGCCGCCGAGCAGTGCCCGAGTTACTCGGCGCAGGCCAACGCGCCGCAAGGCGTGCCGATTTCCGCCATCATCTTCGGTGGCCGCCGCTCAACGGTGGCGCCGCTGGTATTTGAGTCGCTCGATTGGGCGCACGGTGTTTTCGCGGGGGCCGCCGTCGCCTCGGAAACCACCGCGGCAGCCGTTGGCCAGGTCGGCCAGGTGCGCCGCGATCCGATGGCGATGAAGCCCTTTTGCGGCTACAACTTCGGCGACTACTGGGCGCATTGGCTCAGCTTCAGCCAGCGCTCGTCGCAGCTGCCGAAAGTGTTTCATGTGAACTGGTTCCGCAAGGACGCCGACGGCAAATTCATGTGGCCAGGCTACGGCGACAACATGCGGGTGCTGAAGTGGATCATCGATCGCTGTGGTGGTCGCGCAGAGGCGCGTCGCACACCGGTTGGGCTGGTGCCGCATGCCGAAGATCTCGACCTCACGGGTTTGCAGCTGTCGCGCCAAACGCTGGAAGCTTTGCTCGCGATTGATCCCGGGATCTGGCAGCGCGAAGTCGGTGACATCGGCGAGTTCTTCGCGACCTACGGCGAGCGACTCCCCGATGAATTGCGGGCACAGGTCGAACGCATCAAGCGCGAACTGGAGCGGCAGCTTGCTGCCTGAGCGGACGCCCACGACGCGCCAGCCGTGAGGCAGGCGCGTCTCGTGCGGGCGGCGATCTACTCTTCCGGCTTAGGCTCCTCGGGGGCCAGCGGACCGGATTTCAAAAAGTTCTCCTGCATCTTCTGCCACAGCTCCATGTTCCGCTGCGCCGCATCCGCGAAGAGGCTGGACACCGGGTTCAACTGCATTGCACCCGTGACCCGCTCCTGCAGCTGCTTCTGCTGTTCGTAGAACAGGTGCACGCTCGAGCGCAGGAAATCCCCGGCCATGGAGCGTGCTGAATTGCCATAGAATCCAATCATCTGCTGCAGCGCATCCGAGGAGAACATCGGTTCGCCGCCTTCTTCCTGCTCGATGATGATCTGCAGCAGAATATTGCGGGTGATGTCTTCGCCGGATTTCTTGTCGATCACGCAGAACGGCGTTTCCTCGAGCACGAGCTTGCGCACGTCACTCAGCGTGACGTACTTGCTTTCGTTTGTGTCGTACAGACGACGATTCGGGTACTTCTTGATAACGCGCTTGGGACTGGTCTCATTCATCTTTGTGGGGCTCCCCGTTTGGGCTTGCAGGCGGGGAGTGCATGCTCCGTCGCCCTGACTGTGGCTACTCATACGCGTTCGACGGCCAGGGCAACGCCCTGTCCGCCACCGATGCATAACGTGGCCATGCCGCGGCGTGCGTTGCGCCGTTGCATTTCGTGGAGCAACGTTACGAGGATTCTGGCGCCCGACGCACCGATCGGGTGACCTAGCGCAATCGCGCCGCCATTGACATTGACCTTCGCCGGATCAAGCCCAAGTTCGCGGTTGACGCACAATGCCTGTGCTGCGAAGGCTTCATTGGCCTCAACGAGATCGAGGTCGCCCACGCTCCAGCCGGCGCGTTCCAGGCAACGGCGTACGGCCGGAATCGGGCCGGTGCCCATGATTGCCGGGTCGACGCCGGCGCTGGCATAGGCTCTGATGTGCGCCAGTGGTTCGAGGCCCAGGCTTGCGGCCCGGCTCGCCGACGCCACGAGCACTGCCGCCGCGCCATCGTTCAGGCCCGAAGCATTCGCGGCCGTCACGCTGCCGTCTTTCTTGAATGCGGGTTTCAGCTTGCCGAGGGCTTCGGCGGTGACCCCGCTGCGCGGGAATTCATCGCGATCAAAAATCAGCGGTTCCCCTTTGCGCTGCGGAATGCTGATCGGGCAGATCTCATCGGCGAAGCGCCGAGCGAGCTGGGCCTGCTCGGTTTTTTGCTGGGTCGCGGCGGCGAACGCATCCTGATCAGTACGACTGATGTCGTAGCGCTCAGCGATGTTCTCGGCCGTGATGCCCATGTGGTAGCCATGAAAAGCGTCGATCAGGCCGTCGACGAGCATGGTATCGGCGAGTTGCCAGGGGCCCATCCGGTTGCCGGTGCGCGAATTCGGCAGCACATGCGCAGACAGGCTCATATTTTCCTGACCGCCGGCGATGATCAGGTCTGCATCCCCGAGCCTGATGGCCTGCGTCGCCAGTTGTACGGCCTTCAGGCCGCTGCCGCAGACTTTGTTGATGGTGTAGGCGGGGACATCGTGGGCCAGACCGGCTTCGATGGCGGCCTGACGGGCAGGGTTCTGCCCGCAGCCGGCGGTCAGCACCTGGCCGAGAATGACTTCATCAATCGCGGATGCCGGGACGCCAGCGCGGCTCAGCAGGGCCTGAATGACAGCGGCACCCAGGCGGCTGGCGGGAATATCGGCAAGCGCACCGCCGAAATTGCCTATCGCGGTGCGCTGCGCGGCCAGGATGACGGCATTCTGCATGGTGCGCCCTCGTCTCTCCACACGAAAATCGGGTGGAGTCGAGCCTTAACATAAGTTGCACCGCACACCAATGCAAGCAGGCCGCCGCCTGCGTGCTGGCCTGGCTCGAGTCCGGGACTAGAGGTGAATCATGCGCCCATCGACGCCCAGCGCGGCTTCGTGCATGCCCTCGGAAAGCGTGGGGTGGGCGTGAACGGTACGTGCAATGTCCTCCGCCGAGGCCCCGAACTCCATCGCGATGACGGCCTCGGCCACCAGTTCCGACGCTGCGGGGCCGACGATATGGACCCCGAGCACGGCGTCCGAGACGGCATCACAGAGGATCTTGATGAAGCCGTCGGTGTCGCCCATGGCGCGCGCGCGCCCGCTCGCGAGAAACGGGAAACGGCCCGTCTTGTAGGCGCGACCTGCCGCCTTCAGCGCCTGCTCGGTCGCGCCGGCCCAGGCGATTTCAGGCCAGGTGTAGATGACCCACGGAATATTGGTGTGATCGAGGTGCGGCTTCTGGCCGGCGATCAGTTCGGCGACGGCAATGCCTTCTTCAGACGCCCTGTGTGCGAGCATGGGCCCCTTGACGACATCCCCCACGGCATAGATGCCAGGGACGTTTGTCCGACAGTGGTCATCGACTTCGATGAAGCCTCGCGCGTCGAGCTTGAGGCCCGCCTCGGCGGCGTTGAGGCCGGCGGTGTTCGGGCTGCGCCCCACGGCGACGATCAGTTTGTCGAAGCGCTCCTGCTGGGCCGCGCCGCCGATCTCGACGTCGACGGTGACGCCGTTGGCATCTGCCGCGACGCGCGTCACTTCGGCCCCGAGCCGGATGTCCAGGCCCTGCTTGGTCAGCAGCTTCTGGGCTTCCCTCGCGACATCCTGGTCGGCACCGGCGAGGAAGGTCGGCAGGGCTTCGAAGAGGGTGACCGCAGCGCCGAGACGGCGCCAGACGCTGCCGAGTTCCAGGCCAATCACGCCCGCCCCGATGATGCCGAGTCTGGCCGGGACGGCGTCGAAGGCGAGCGCACCGGTTGAATCGACAACCCGTTGCTGATCGACCGGCGCCGGCGGAATGCTGGCCGGGACGGAGCCCGTTGCGACGATGATGTGGCTGGCCTTGAGCCGCGCCGTTTCCTGGCCTGCCGGGTCGAGTACGGCCACTTCCAGACCGTTCAGCAGTCGTCCGCGACCCTGCACCCACTGCACCCCGTTCTTCTTGAACAGTGCGCCGATGCCCTGCGTGAGGGTGTGGACGATCTTGTCTTTGCGCTTCTGCATCACCGCGATGTCAATGGCGACTTCGCCGGTCGTGATGCCATGATCCCTGGCGTGCTTGCGCAGGTGCTCGTAGTGATGGGAGGAGTCGAGCAGCGCTTTCGACGGGATGCACCCGACGTTCAGACAGGTGCCGCCGAGCGCGGCATCGCCTTGCGCATTGCGCCAGGATTCGACGCAGGCTGTATTCAGGCCCAGCTGGGCGCAGCGGATCGCCGCGACATATCCGCCCGGGCCGGCGCCGACGACGACAACGTCATAAGTCTCCATGGTCATTCCTCAAACCTGGAGCAGCAGTCTGCTCGGGTCTTCCAGCAACTGGCGTAGCGTATCGAGGCACTGCACGGCTTCGCGGCCGTCGATGATGCGGTGATCGTAGGACAGCGCCAGATACATCATCGGCCTGATCACCACCTGTCCCTTTTCGGCGATGGGTCGCTCCATGATCTTGTGCATGCCGAGGATCGCGCTCTGCGGCGGATTGATGATCGGCGTCGATACCAGCGAACCGAAAATCCCGCCGTTGCTGATCGTGAAAGTGCCACCTGTGAGTTCTTCGATGGCGAGCTTGCCATCGCGCGCGCGCGCGCCGAAGTCGCTGACCTGACGTTCGACATCCGCGAACGACATCATTTCGGCACTGCGCAATATCGGCACCACGAGCCCGCGCTCCGAGCCGACCGCAACGCCGACGTCAAAGTAGCCGTGATAGACGATGTCTTCGCCGTCGATGAAGGCATTGACGATCGGGAACTTCTTCAGCGCTTCGACCGCCGCCTTCACGAAGAAGCTCATGAACCCGAGCTTCACGCCGTGACGCTTCTCGAAGTCATCCTTGTAGCGGCTGCGGAGCTCCATCACCGGCTGCATGTTCACTTCGTTGAAGGTGGTCAGCAGCGCGGCCTGGGCCTGCGCCTGCAACAGCCGCTCGGCGGTGCGCTTGCGCAGACGCGTCATCGGCACGCGTTCTTCGTTGCGCGCGCCGGCCGGTGCTGCGGGCACGGCTGCGGCAACGGGTCTCGGGGCTGCCGCAGGTTTGGGCGCGGCAGCCGCCACGGGCACATTCGCGGCGAGCACATCGCCCTTGGTGACGCGGCCGTCTTTACCCGAACCGGGGATGTCGGCGGGGTCGATGCCCGCTTCGGCGACGAGCTTGCGCGCGGCCGGGCCCATCTTCGCGGCGTCGGCGCCGGCAGCTGGCGCAGCGGCCTCTGCCGTCGGCGCTGCCACTGCGGTGGCGGCCGCCGCGGTGTCGATGACCGCCAGAATGTCCTGGCTCAGCACGACTTCGCCGGTCTGTTTACGCACTTCGACGAGGACGCCCGAGTCAGGCGCCGACACTTCGAGCGTGACCTTGTCGGTTTCGAGATCGATCAGGCTTTCGCCGCGCTCGACGCGTTCGCCGGTTTTCTTGTACCACTCGAGCAGGGTGGCATCGGGAACTGATTCCGCCAGGACCGGCACTTTGACTTCAACTAGCACGATTCTTCCTTTTTCATGTTTGACGCGCCGCGATGCGCGCCTACGCTGATTTCTTCTGCTTGCCTGCCGCCTGTTGCAGGACGCCGCGCAGTGCTTCGTCCACGAGTTCCTGCTGCTGTTTGACGTGCAGCGCGTAATAGCCCACCGCCGGTGAAGCCGAGTACGGCCGCGCCACGCACAGCAGGGGCACTTCGGCCGGAAAGCACCCGCCGAGATGGCGACGCGACAGCATCACAGTCCAGGCGCCCTGGTTGCGCGGCTCCTCTTGCACCCACATGACTTCCTTCGCATTGGGATAGGTCGCGGCGATGGCCAGGATTTCGTCGCGCGGGAACGGGTAGAGCTGTTCGATGCGGATGATCGCGCAGTCCGCCTGGTTGCGCTCGCGTCGTGCTTCGAGCAGATCGAAATAGACTTTGCCGCTGCAGAACAGCAGCCGGGTCACCTGCTTCCGGTTCAGTTCATCGACCTCGTCGATCACGGGGCGGAATGCGCCCTGTTCGAGGTCGGCAAGGGCAGACACCGAGAGCTTGTGACGGAGCAGGCTCTTCGGACTCATCACCACGAGTGGCTTGCGATAGGGCCGCAGTGCCTGGCGCCGGATCAGATGAAACATCTGCGCCGGCGTGGTCGGGTAGACCACCTGCATGTTGTCTTCTGCGCATAATTGCAGGTAGCGCTCAAGGCGTGCCGACGAATGTTCCGGCCCCTGACCGTCGTAACCGTGCGGGAGGAACATGGCAAGTCCGCAGAAGCGCCCCCACTTCTCCTCGCTGGATGCGATGAACTGATCAATCACGACCTGTGCGCCATTCGCAAAGTCACCGAACTGGGCTTCCCAGATCACGAGCGAGCGCGGTTCGGCGCTCGAGTAGCCATACTCGAAGCCGAGCACGGCTTCCTCGGAAAGCGTCGAGTTGATGACGAGGAAACTCGCCTGATCGGTCGCGATGTTCTGCAGCGGCAGGTAAGTATCGCCAGTCTTGTTGTCGTGCAGGACCGCATGGCGGTGGAAGAAGGTGCCGCGGCCACTGTCCTGCCCCGAGAGGCGCACCGGATTGCCTTCGGCCAGCAGGCCGGCGTAAGCGAGCGTCTCGGCGTAACCCCAGTCGATGGGCATTTCGCCGCGTCCCATCTTGCGGCGATCGTCCATCACCTTGCGCACCGCGCGATGCAGTTCGAACTGCGCGGGGTAACTCGTGATGCGGTCAGTCAGCGCCTGCACGCGGTCAGGGGGCAGGGCGGTGTCGACAGGGTCACGCCAGTGCGTGTTGCGATACGGCTCATAGTTGATCAGGAAGCGCGTGTCGTTGACGTTGGCGTACGGACGCGACACCACGATGTTGTTCTCCAGTGCAGAGACGTAGCGCTGGGTCAGTGCCTTATCTTCCCCGGGTTTGATCACGCCTTCGGTCACGAGCCGCTCGGCATACAGCTTGCGCACCCCAGGATGCTGGCGAACGTGCTGATACATGATGGGCTGGGTAGCCGCTGGTTCATCTGCCTCGCTGTGACCGTGTTTGCGATAGCAGACGAGGTCGATCACGACGTCCTTGTTGAACTCCATGCGGAAGTCGAGCGCGATTTGCGCGACCAGCGCCACGGCTTCCGGATCGTCGCCGTTCACGTGGAATATCGGCGCCTGCACCACCTTTGCGACGTCAGTGCAGTACAGCGTCGAACGTGAGTCGAGCGGATCGCTGGTGGTGAACCCAATCTGGTTGTTGATGATCAGATGCACCGTGCCGCCGGTCGAGTAGCCGCGCGTCTGCGACAGATTCAGGGTCTCCATCACCACGCCCTGACCGGCAAACGCGGCATCGCCGTGTATCAACAGGGGCAGCACCTGATTGCGCTCGATGTCGCCGCGACGGTCCTGTCGGGCACGCACCGAGCCTTCGACCACCGGATTGATGATTTCGAGATGGGAAGGATTGAATGCAAGTGTTACATGAACCGAGCCACCGGGCGTCACGATATCGGACGAGTAGCCGAGGTGGTATTTCACGTCACCGAGGCGCGCTTCGCGGCTCTTGCCTTCGAACTCTTCGAACAGCTTTGACGGATGCTTGCCGACGATGTTGACCAGCACGTTCAGTCGTCCGCGGTGGGCCATGCCGATGACGATTTCCTTCACCCCGTGGGTGCCACCGTCCTCGACGATCTGGTCAAGCAGCGGGATCGTGCTTTCGCTCCCTTCGAGCGAGAAGCGCTTCTGGCCGACATATTTCGTATGGAGGTATTCCTCGAGCGAGCCGGCAGCGATCAGGCGCTCCAGGAGCTGTCGCTTCTTCTCGGCGGCGAACGACGGGCGGCCGAGAATCGGCTCCAGACGCTGCTGAATCCAGCGCTTTTGCGCCGTTTCGACGATATGCATGTACTCCGCGCCGATGGTTGCGCAGTAAGTGGCGCGGACGATCTCGAGAATGCGGTTCAGCGCCGCGCGGCCGGAGGGGAGTCCGGCGAGTGATCCGGCGTTGAATTCGCGGGCGAGGTCGGCGTCGGTCAGGCCGTAGAACGCCGGATCGAGTTCCGCGACTTGCGGCCGTTCGTGCTGGTTCAGGGGGTCCAGGCGGGCCTGGCGATGACCCATGAAGCGGTGCGCGTTGATCAGCTGCAACACCGAGACCTGCTTGCCATCGTCAATCGCGCCCGTTTGTGGTGCAGGGGCGGCAGCGCGACCTGCGCTGCTGAGCGCTTGGGCCTGGTAGCGCTCCCGCACGGGGCCGTGTGCGACGTCCGCGGCACCCGGGTCGGTCTGCAGGCTGGCGAAATAGTCCCGCCAGCCGGCGTCCACGGCCTGCGGATCGGCGAGATAGCGTTCGTAAAGGTCCTCGATGAACGCGGCGTTGCCGCTGAACAGGCAGGAGGGGGGCTGCATTTTCATCCTCTGACAGTGCTGGGACTGCGGTTTAATCTTGCGGGCCAACGGTCGCTAACGAAGCTTGCCTTGATGTCGGCAGCGGGCTTCAGATCTTTGATCATCAGGGAGCTGAAGTCATCCTTCATCAAGCATTTCGGACCGATTTTTGCCGCGAATAATCAGGTTCAATGAAGGGCATTACCGCCATCGAGGGCAGGGCAATGCGCTTGATGGCCCTCCATACGGACGGGTATTCTTACAGTCTTGTGCGTCGCACAGCGCTGCGCGCGCAGCCGGGTATCTCGAAACTCCACGAAGAGGCATGTATGGCAACTCGAACTGTGACCATTACCGACAACGTTTCCGGCAAGACGGTGGAGTGCCCGGTCCACGAGGGCGAATACGGTGCCCCGGTCATCGACATCAAGAATCTCTACAAAGAGCTCGGGATGTTCACCTTCGACGTCGGCTATGCGTCTACGGCGAGCTGCCGCAGTGCGATCACTTATCTCGACGGTGAGGAAGGCGTCCTGCTCCACCGTGGTTATCCGATCGGGCAGCTCGCGGAAAAGTCGAGCTTCCTGGAAGTCAGCTATCTGCTGATCAACGGCGAACTGCCGACCGGCCCGCAGCTCGAGGACTGGAACCATGCCATCAAGATGCACGGCATGACCCACGAGCACCTGTCGCGCTTCTACCAGGGCTATCGCTACGACGCGCACCCGATGTCGGTGCTGGCCGGCGTATGCGCCGCCGTTGCGTCCTACTACCATAGCACCACGGACATCTATAACCCGGAACACCGGATGATGACGGCCAAGCGTGTCATCGCGAAGATGCCGAGCCTGGTGTCGAAGATCTATCGCCACCAGTCCGGTCTGCCGTTCGTCTATCCGGATAATTCGCGCGAGTATGTCGAAAATTTCATGTACATGATGTTTTCGTGGCCGACCGAACCTTATGTCGCCAACCCGGTGGCGATGCGCGCCATGAACCTGTTGCTGATCCTGCACGCCGATCACGAACAGAACGCCAGCACCTCCACGGTGCGCCTGGCCGGCAGCGCCGAAAGCAATCCATTCGCCTGTGTCTCGGCCGGCGTGGCCACCCTGTGGGGCAAGGCTCACGGCGGCGCCAACGAAGCCGTGATCGACATGCTGCAGGAAATCGGCGATGTGAAGAACATCCGCAAATTCGTCGATCGGGCGAAAGACAAGAACGATAACGTGCGCCTCATGGGCTTCGGTCATCGTGTGTACAAGAATTACGATCCGCGTGCCAAGATCATCCGCAAAGCCTGTCATGACCTGCTGGAGTCGATGAACGTCGATCAGCCGATGTTCGAAATTGCGATGGAACTCGAGCGCATCGCGCTCGAAGACGACTACTTCATCTCCCGCAAGCTCTATCCGAACGTCGATTTCTATTCCGGCCTAATCTACCAGGCACTGAACATCCCGACGAACATGTTCACGCCGATGTTCGCACTCGCGCGGTCCGCCGGCTGGATTGCACAGTGGATGGAAATGATGTCCGACGGCGATTTCCGCATCGGCCGCCCGCGCCAGCTGTACATCGGCGCCAAGCAGCGCGACTACGTGGCCGTTGCCCAGCGCAAGTAATCAAACACAGACTACAACCGAGAAGACCGCGACATGAAAAAACCCGCATGCGTTACCGTCACCGGCGCCGCCGGCCAGATTTCCTACTCCCTGCTGTTCCGCATCGCCTCGGGGCAGATGCTCGGCCCCGAGCAGCCGGTGCGTCTGCAGCTGCTGGAAGTCACGCCCGCGATGAAAGCCCTGGCGGGGGTGGTCATGGAGCTTGACGACTGCGCCTTTCCGCTCGTTGATTCGATCGACATCACCGATGATCCGAACGTCGCGTTCAAGGGCACGAACCATGCGCTGCTGGTCGGCGCCAAGCCGCGTGGCCCCGGCATGGAGCGCAGCGACCTCTTGGCCGCGAATGGCGGCATCTTCAAGGTGCAGGGCAAGGCCATCAATGACCACGCGAGTCGCGACATCAAGGTGCTGGTGGTCGGCAATCCGGCCAATACCAACGCCTGGACCTGCATGACCTACGCGCCGGACATCGACCCGCGTCAGTTCACCGCGATGACCCGGCTCGATCACAACCGTGCGGTCGCGCAGTTGGCCCAGAAGGCCGGCACCACCGTTGGCGAGATCAAGAAACTGATGATCTGGGGCAACCATTCGACGACCCAGTATCCGGATCTCAGCCAGGCCACCGTCGGCGGCAAGCCGGCACTGTCGCTGGTCGAGCGCGCCTGGTACGAAAACGACTACATCCCGAAAGTCGCCAAGCGCGGCGCGGCGGTCATCGACGCGCGTGGCGCGTCCAGCGCGGCGTCAGCGGCCAATGCGGCGCTTGAGCACATGCGCGACTGGGTAGCCGGCACGGCCGCCGACGACTGGACCAGCATGGCGGTGGCCAGTGACGGCAGCTATGGCATCGACAAGGGTCTGATGTACTCCTTCCCGGTGCGCTGCAAGGGCGGCGACTACGCGATCGTGCAGGGTCTGACGGTCGACGAATTCAGCCGCAGCCGCATGACGGCAACCGAAAACGAACTGAAAGAAGAGCGCGACGCGATCCAGAAGCTCGTCAGCTGAAAGCAGCGTCGGCAGCGTTCGGCGAATTGCTTCGTTCGTCTGCTTAAGCCAGAATCGATTGAGAGGGTCGGCTCCGCGCCGGCCCGACGGCATGATTCAGCAGACGAGACAACGGCGGGCCGCGGCTCTGCGGCCCTGGCAATCGCCATGATCGACGCGCAGGGCTTCCGGACCAATGTAGGCATCGTGCTGCTCAACGCCCAAGGCCAGGTTTTCTGGGGGCGGCGTATCGGAATGTCCGCCTGGCAGTTCCCGCAGGGCGGCGTAAACCCGGATGAAAGCCTTGAAGCGGCCATGTTCCGCGAACTGCGGGAAGAAGTGGGCCTCGAACCTGCCGACGTCGACGTGATCGGTTGCACACGCCGCTGGTTGCGTTACCGCCTGCCCAGACGTTTCATCCGCCACCACCAGCAACCGCTCTGCATCGGGCAGAAGCAGCGCTGGTTCATCCTGCGGCTGACCTCCGCTGACGACCGCGTCGACCTCCGCTGCGCGCCAGAACCCGAGTTCGATCGCTGGCGCTGGATCGACTACTGGGATTCACTGCGTTACGTCGTGTCTTTCAAACGCGGCGTGTACGAGCGTGCGCTGCATGAGCTGGCGCCGCTCGCAGGCCATGTGGTGACCATTCCCGCGCCGGGCGCGAGCCTGGGCATCTGAGTGGATCGGGGCCGCCGGCGTTTCGTCTACTGACTGCTTTTACGGAGCGCCAGCTCCGGAATCACCATTTTCGCCGCTCGGGTCTGGGCCATGTGCAGGAACTGCTCAGCGAAGGCCGGGCTGAAATTGAAATCCGCAATCGCCTCGCCCACCTTGTCGAGGGTGACCTGACAGGCGGTCATGCCCTCGTCTGCCGCCTGCCGGATGTCGGGCAGCTGATCGACACGCGCCATCGCTTCTTTATACACGCAGCCGTGGTACTCGCCCATGCGCTGCATGATGGCTTTGCGTTCTTCGACAGTCATCTCGCTGGGGTCGCGATGACTGGCGGTTTCCGCCGCGTCGATCGACGGCGACAGCAGCGCCAACAGCGCGAGTAGCAGCGCCGGATTCAGGGGGTTCATGGCGGACTCTCCAGGAGCTTCGCGCGCTCCACTTTCCAGGATTGCAGACGCCCGTTGACGCGGTTGCAGCCCAGTTTCTGGGGCGCCTCCCCGGGCTGGATCTCACCATCAAGGCGGCCTTGCGGCACGCCGGTAAACAGACGTACCAGCCGGTAGCGAACGGCGTGTTCGCGGTGCGTATTGCGCAGGACCACCAGTTTCCCGCCCGCGCTGAGAATCTGGCATCTGCCATCGTTCAGGGCTTCGAACACGAGCGCATCCTCCGCTTCGTGGTGGGCGGCGAAGAGCAGGAAAGGTGCAGCGATGCCCAGGCCGAAGAACAGGCTCGCGGCGCGCCGTGATCGTGAACCGGCAGGTCGGGGGTTGCGCATGGCCGCTACCTTAGCCGCCACCAGGTGGATCAGGCAACCAGCGGAAGTTACTCACAGATTCTGTGGATAAGTCTGTTGATAGAGTGCAAAAAGCGGTCTTTGCCGCAGCGGCATGAGACGGTTTCGATTGAATTGCACAAATTTTCATCAAATTATAAAAAATAAATAAATTCAATTAGTTATGTTTGTTTTTTGAGGTCTTGAAAGAACACATTCACCGAACTTTACGCATTGGCCCCAATTTAGGCGGGTGGCTGTGCACAATCAGCATTCAGGGCCGTCGTCAAGCCTGATCCGAACGGCATTGATGCCCCTCGGGAGCAGTCCGGTTCCCACGGGCCTAACCGACACCGGGGCAGTCGAAAGTCGTTTCTGCTCCTTTGAATTCAGGAAATTTTCCATGAATATGGAGGTGTTATCGGCTTTAGTTAAGTTTCATCTGAAGTTTGGAGTTTAAGAATGACCGGCATCTGTTGGCGTTGCGCCCGACGTGGCCTGGGCATTTGCATGCTGGCGCTGCTCGTCACCGGCTGTTCGCTGTTCGAGCCTGCTCCGGAACCGATAGTCGAGCGCAGCCCCAGGCCGGATTTCCCGGTCGTGCGCGACCATCGTCAGTCTGACCTCGATACGCTGGGCCTCGTGGCTTATGCCGCCAGCATGCAGGGTAAGCCGTACGTATCCGGCGGCGCGTCCCCGACGCGCGGCTTCGATTGCAGCGGGCTCGTACAGCATGTGTTCGGCACGTTCGATTTCGAACTCCCGCGCAACGCCGCCTCGATGGCGGCGAGTCTGCCCACCATTTCGCTGGCGGACATCCGGGCCGCCGATCTGCTGTTCTTCAATACCCAGGGCAATCCCTACTCGCACGTCGGCATCTATCTCGGCGACGGGCGATTCGTGCACGCCCCAAGCCCGCGCACCGGGCGCGTGATCATTTCGGCGATGTCCAACACCTATTGGCACGGCCGCCTGACGGGTGCGCGTCGGCCTGAACTCTAGCAGGCCAGAAAGGGCTCCCGGCTGCGCTGTGCGCATTCGCCTGCGGCGCCAGAATCCCCGCACCGCCCAGCGTCTTGCCACACGTCGAGTATCAATCATCGATCGGGCCGCCAGGACGCGTCCGCCGGGTCAGCGCCAGATTTTCACGCGAATGGGCTAAACGATTCATCCGTTGTGACCGATATATACGGGAACATGACTCAAGGATGTAGCCAGCTTGGAGAAGCGTAAACCGTATCTGACGCCCACCGAAGTCGCTTCAATGCTGATGGTGTCGCCCATCACGGTACGCCAATGGGCGGCCAAAGGCCTGCTGAAAGCCGAATTGACGCTCGGCGGCCACCGTCGCTTCATGCGCCATGAAATCGAACGCTTTGCGCGCGACAATGGCTTGAGCCTGCAGCATAAGGCGGCCGGCTCCAAAGGGCGCCTGCTGATCGTCGATGACGATCCGCAGCTTGTGAAGCTGCTCAGGGACATGCTGGACGAGCATCAGGATCTCGTGATCGAGACTGCGGTCGACGGCTTCGACGCCGGTATCAAGGTCCAGCAGTTCGTGCCGGATATGATGCTGATCGACTTGATGATGCCCGGCCTCGATGGTTTTGAAGTCTGCCGCCGTCTGAAGGCCGATCCGATCACGCGCGCGATTCGGGTCATCGCCATGACCGGCTTCCCGTCGGCGGAGAACACGTCACGCGCCGTCGCCGCAGGCGCCGAACGTTGCCTCAGCAAGCCGTTCGAGGTCGCGATGCTGAACGAAGTGTTCGGCCAGCCGCTCGCCCGCTGAGCGCCCGGATCATCGCCGCGGGTCCGGCGTCAGTGCTGGCGCCCGCCTTGAACGGGCGCACAAGACAGACGAGGCGCCGAACGCATAGCGGCTCTCCCCGCCGTGCGGGCGCCCGTCCCGGCTGCAAAGCGCGCGCGAGGTCGCCGGGTCCACGGTCATGCCGCACACCGGATCACGCTCGTGTGCGGCCTGCGTGCCCTGCCCGGGTATGCCCGTTGTCATGCCATTTATTGTGACCGCCTACAGGGTGGGCAGAGGCCTGACGCTGCATCGTTGGCGCCGTCGGTGCCAGCCCCTATCATCGTGCGCCTGAACCAACGATCGAGAACCTGTCGATGGGTGCTAGCGTAGCGCGAACACTCCGCCTGCGAGATGTCAGCCGATGGATGAAATGACGCCGGCAATCGTCATCGACGGGCTGCGCTTCAGCTGGCGGCCCGGGGGTGCGCCGGTGCTCGACATCCCGCAGCTGTCGATCGCGCATCAGGAACGCGTGTTCATCGCCGGCCCGAGCGGCAGCGGCAAGACGAGCCTGCTGTCGCTCGTCACCGGCATTGTGCAACCCACGCAGGGCGATTTGCGCATCCTGGGCACCTCGCTCGGCGCGCTGCGCGGTGCGGCGCGCGATCGCTTCCGCGCCGATCACTTCGGTATCGTGTTCCAGCTCTTCAATCTGCTGCCTTATCTGTCGGTGCTCGAGAACGTGCTGCTCAGCTGCCAGTTCTCGCCCGCGCGCGCCGGGCGTGCCGCCGCGCGATCCGGCTCTGCGGCGGCCGAAGCCGTGCGCCTGCTCGGCCGGCTGGGGCTTGGCGATCCGGCGCTGCAGTGGCGCGCCGCCACGGCGTTGTCCGTCGGCCAGCAGCAACGCGTGGCGGCTGCGCGGGCGCTGATCGGCAGTCCGCCAATCCTCGTGGCCGACGAACCGACTTCCGCGCTCGACGGCGATCTGCGCGCGGCATTTATTGAACTGCTGCTGCAGGAAGCAGCACTCGCCGGCAGCGCGCTGTTGTTCGTCAGTCACGATCGCCAGCTCGCCACCGGCTTTGATCGCAGCATCGATCTGCGCGACTTCACACCCGCAGGCCCGCCGCGATGAGCATGCTGACGCTGGCCCGCAAAAGTCTGTGGAACCGCCGCGTCACCGCCGGGCTTGTCGTGCTGTCGATCGCGCTCAGCGTGGTGCTCCTGCTCGGTGTCGAGCGCTTGCGCACCGATGCGCGCGCGAACTTCACGCAGACCCTGAGCGGCACGGATCTGATCGTTGGCGCGCGCGGCTCCGCCGTGAACCTCCTGCTGTACAGCGTGTTCAGGATTGGCGACGCAACGAACAATGTCAGCTGGCAGGGCTATCGCGCACTGCAGGCGCGCCCCGACGTCGCGTGGACGGTGCCACTCTCGCTGGGCGATTCGCACCGTGGTTTTCGGGTGCTCGGCACCGCAGCATCGTACTTCGAACACTATCGCCACGCCGGCAATCGGCGGCTCAGTTTCGCCGCCGGCAACGCGTTCGACGACCTCTTCGATGCCGTGCTCGGCGCTGACGTCGCGCGCCGCTTTGGCTATCGCGTGGGTGACACGCTGACGCTGGCGCACGGCGCGGGCCAGCACAGCTTTGCCGAGCACGCGGACAAACCGTTCGTGGTGCGCGGCATTCTCGCGCCCACCGGAACCCCCGTTGACCGCACCGTGCATGTCGGCCTGCGCGGCATTGAAGCGATACACGCCGACTGGTTTGCCGGCGGGCCGATACCGGGCCTGAAGCTGTCCGCCGATGCGGTGCGCAAACGTGTGCTGACGCCGAAATCGGTCACTGCCGTGCTCGTCGGCCTGACGTCCCGAACACAGGTCTTCGCCGTGCAGCGCGCGATCAACGATTTCGCTGGCGAGCCGTTGATGGCCATCCTACCGGCGCTGACGATGCAGCAGTTGTGGGATCTGCTGGCGGTCGGCGAAACCGTTTTGCTCGGGGTTGCCGTGCTGGTCGTGATCTGCGGGCTGCTCGCGATGATGACGGCGCTGATGACGGGCCTGAACGAACGTCGGCGCGAGATGGCCATCCTGCGCGCGCTCGGCGCGCGCTACGTCGACATCGTGGGCCTCGTGCTGGGGGAGGCACTGCTGCTGACCTTCGCCGGCATCGTGCTCGGTCTGTTGCTGCTACAGGTCCTGCTGCTGTGCGCGCTGCCCTTGCTGAACCAGCGCGTCGGACTCAGCATGACAGGCTGGCCACCTTCCCTGAACGAATTCGCGCTGCTCGGCGGCGTGGCGCTGGCGGGATTCGTTGCCGGCCTGCTGCCGGCGCTGCGCGTCTACCGCTATTCCCTAGCGGACGGCCTCACCATCAAGCTATGACGGAACCTGCATCGATGATCAGACCCTTCCTGCTGGCGGCATCGCTGATCTGGTGCGCGGCCTCTGCCGCCGCACCGGACGAGGCACCTGTTGAAATCACCTGGGACGACCTGATGCCAGCCGACTATCGGCCGGACGAACTGTTTGGCGATGCCGACCTGTCGACGCTCAAGGACGGTGATCCGCGGGCGGCGGCACTGCTGCAGAAGCTGCAGAAGCTGTGGCAGGAAGCGCCGGTCGTACAGTCGCTCGACAACACGCAGGTGCGCCTACCGGGTTTTGCGATTCCGCTCGAGACTGACACAAAGACAGCGAAGTCCTTCATTCTCGTGCCGTACTACGGCGCCTGCATCCACGTGCCGCCCCCGCCATCGAATCAGATCGTGCTGGTTCGCGCACCGCAGGGTGCGCCGATCAAGGAAGCCTTCGATATGGTGTGGGTGACCGGTCTACTGCGCGTGGAAGCGCAGCAGACCGATGTCGCCCATGCCGCTTACACACTGGACGCGAGTCTCGTCGAACCCTACGCAGAGTGACGCCCGCGCGCCCTACTTCTTCCTGCGTTTGCGCGCTGCCGGTGGCGCCGTTTCGCTACCCTCGAGCAGGCTGCGCAGCATCCACGCGTTCTTCTCATGGATCTGCATGCGCTGCGTCAGCAGATCGGCGGTCGGTTCGTCGCCGGCCTTGTCGACGATCGGGAAGATCCCGCGCGCCGTGCGCGTGATCGCTTCCTGGCCTGCAATCAGCTGGCGAATCATGTCGGTCGCGCCAGGCACGCCCGCTTCCTCGTCGATGCTCGACAACTTCACGAACTGCGAATAGGAAGCCGGTGCCGGATGACCAAGGGCCCGGATACGCTCGGCGACAGGGTCCAGCGCATTCCAGAGTTCCGTGTACTGATCCATGAACATCAGGTGCAGCGTGTTGAACATGGGGCCCGTCACGTTCCAGTGAAAGCCGTGGGTTTTCAGATACAGCGTGTAGCTGTCCGCGAGCAGATGGGCCAGCCCGTCCGCAATCTTCGCGCGTGTCTTGTCGTCGATCCCGATATCCATGCAAATTCTCCTTTCAATGTGGACAGGCGTCGCGCCGAGGCACAACCGCACGGCGGTCCGCTACTGGTCAGCCCCGCCACGAGATTCGTCGGCGCCCGACGGGTGGCATGGCGAGCACCTGACCCGCAGGGCCGGCACGCATGCTTGAGCCAGGTGCCAGTGTGCAGCGAGCGCGCTGCTCGCGCCAATTGCGAATGCCTGTCGAGCTCATAAGATTTGGCTATCGCCGGTGACCAGACTGCTCCCTGCGACCCCCAATAACAGGATCGCCTCGGGTTTGGGTACCAGCGTGTTGCCGACGATGGCCGTCGGCGGCGGTCAGGCGGGTGCAGCAGTCGTCAGTGTGCCGTTCGCACCGCCCGTGGCATCAGATAGTCGCAGTCATTGCGCCGCTGGCGCAGGCGCTCAGCGCGTGACGCGCAGGGTGGCAGAGGGCAGTTCGCCGAATAGCCGTCGGTAGTCAGCCGCACAGCTCGACAGGTGCCAGAAGCCCCAGCGCGCGGCAATTTCCTGCACCGACACCTGTCCCGCCGTTGAACGGCGCAGCTCCCGGCGCATGCCGTTCAGGCGCAGCGTCCGCAGGTATTGATGCGGGCTCAGGCCGAGCATGTCGTTGAAACAGGTTTGCAGCGTGCGCCGGCTGACCTTCAGCGCGCCGCAGAGCTCGACGACGGTGACCGGCTCGTCGGGTCGCGACAGGGCATAGTCTCGCGCCCGCTGCACGATGCCCTGTCGCACCGAGGCGGTGAAGGTCTGGGCCGGTTCGGCCTGCGCATCGCGCACGGCGCCGATAACCCGTTCAAGCAGCGTGTGTTTCAGGCCGCGCGCCACCTGCTGGTTCTCGAGTTGCCCGGCGCTCGTTTCGAGCAGTTCGAAGAGATGGCCCAGGAAGCTGCGCAGCTGAGCGAGCGCAGCCTGCGCGACCGGCAGCAGCCGGCGCCCGCGCAGTTCGTCTTCGATGTCGATGCCTTCCAGCGCGAGCGTGAACGCGCTCATGGCTTCGGCCGACCAGGACAGTCCGACGATGTCGAGCGCACCAGGCGCGCGGAACTCGAGGGCGTCCGCCGGGCCGAGGGTCAGCAGCATGTCCGGCGGCATCGGTTTGCCGCAGTACACCGCCGCGCCGTGCATCGCGAGCGGGATGCCGAAGGTCCGCGAGCCAGGCCAGGGACGCCCCGTTTCCAGCACCTCGTGGCTGGTACGCTCCCGAAACAGCTGCAGGCCATCGAGCCAGAGTTCATCAAGCCGGCCGATGAAGCGGCCGCGGCCGAGTTGCTCATAGCGCTGATCCCAGGCGCTGAGGTTCTCGGCGTGCTCGTCTGCGTCGCCGCTGACGACCGTGCGTAACAGCGGCATGGCCGCGGCCGGGGGAGCACGATGCGGGTGGGCCAGGGTCACGGTGGCGAAGCTCGGTGTCAGTCGGGCTGGGGGGCTGAACTTACGGTACACCGGCCAAGCGCGGCACACAAACCGGCGGTAGGCGTATCGGCCTTGCAGGCGCCGTCATTGATTGCACAGGGCTGCGCCCGGACTCAACTCGCAAACACGGCCTTGCCGGCACCGGCACTGTACCCGCGTGCCAGTTCGCCGGGCAGCTGCTCGCGGCCGGTCCGTTCGAGGCCGCAGGTCAGGCCTGCACGCCTGCGCAGTGCCGGGGCGCGCACGCTTGCCAGTTTCCGCTATTGCAAAGGACGCGAAATCCTTACACTGAGCCCCAGATTATTCGGCTCATGCGACTGTTGCGTCGCCCGGCACAGCGTCAAGCCTGCCGGCACGCACCGCCAAGACAGGGGAGCAGGCAATGCACACAGCGACACGATGCGCGATGGCCATGATGCTGGTAGCCGGCGCCTGGGCAGCCCAGGCCACGCAACCGACCACGATGCCCGAAGAAATTTCCATCGCCAAGCTGCCTCCGGCAACGTCGCACCGGCTTTACGTTTCTGACGTCGCGCTCTCGCATATCATCGATGGGCGCATGCACATCGTCGACGGCGAAACGCTGAAATACATCGGTATGCTGGGCACCGGCTTCACCGGCCTTGCGACGCTCTCGCCCGATCGCTCCGAAATCTATGTCGCCACCACCTACCTCGCGAAGCTGAACCGCGGCACGCGCACCGATCAGATCGATGTCTACGACAGCCATACGCTGACCCTCAAAGCCGAAATCGGGATTCCGCCGAAGCACGCGCAAGCGCTGCCCTACAAAGGCACGATCGCCGTCACGCCTGACGGCCGCTTCATCATCGTGCAGAACGCCACTCCCGCCAGTTCGCTCGCGGTCGTCGAGCGTAAAGCCGCGAAGTTCGTCACCGAAATCCCGACCCCGGGCTGCTGGGGCATCCTGCCGGCGCAGAGCGTGGCTCACCGTTTCACCACGATCTGCGGCGACGGCACGCTGCTGACCATCACGCTGGGCGCCGACGGCCTGCCGAGCGACCAGCAGCGCAGCGAGCGCCTGTTCGATCCGGACCAGGATCCGGTGTACAGCCAGACCGAAAACACCGGCGACACCTATCACTTCCTGTCGTTTCACGGCCAGATCCTGACCGCCAATCTCGGTGGCGCCGTCGCCAAGATCGACGCCCCCTGGTCGCTGCTGACCGAGACGGACAAAGCGGAGAACTGGCGGCCCGGCGGCTACCAGCCGTTTGCGCTGAACCAGGCGGCCGGCCGTCTGTACGTCGCGATGCATCCGAACGGCACCGAAGGCAGTCACAAGAATCCGGCAAAGGAACTGTGGGCATTTGATATGCAGACGCGGCAGCGCGTCGAGCGCGTCGAAGGCAACAACGCGGTGGCGCTGGCGGTCAGCCGGGGCGACCAGCCGATGCTGTTTGCGATTGACCCGCTGAGCGCTGGGCTCATCAATTACACGACCTCGCCAACGCTCACTGTCGGCAAGCGGGTCGACGGCTTCGGCGAAGCCCCGATTCTGATCGAAACGCACTGAGGCGCGCCGCGGCCGCATCCGATGAACCCAGATGAACCTGTTTGACCCCGCACTCACCGCCGTGATTTGCGTCGCGGCCGGCGCGATCTTCGTCACCGGCGCGGTGTCGAAGTGGCGTGAGCGCGAACTGTTCGCCGCCGCGATGGAAAACTACGATCTGATCCCGAGGGTGGCCGTGCCGAGTGCGTCCGTGCTGTTGTTGGCAACCGAATTTGCAATCGGGGTGTTGCTGCTGCTGCCGGTGCTGCGCCCCTGGCCCCAACTGGCGGGCGTCGGACTGCTGCTGCTCGTGACCGCCGCGGTCGCGGTGAATCTCCTGCGCGGCCGCTCGAGCATCAGTTGCGGTTGCGGCGGCGCCAGCGGCGACCAGACCCTTTCCTGGGCGCTGGTCGCGCGCAATCTGGGTTTCGCAGGTCTGCTGGCGATCGCAGCCATCGCCACGTCAGCCCGCCCGCTGGTGTGGCTCGACTATCTGTTCATCTGCATCGGTGGCTTGCTCGGGGCGGGGCTCTACGCCGCGGCCAGCCAGCTGATTGCCAATCAACCGCGCCTGACGGCGCTGCGGGACGGCACATGATCGAAGCCCTGATCGTCGCAGTGGTGATGCTGTCGGTCGTCGTCGCCGGGCTCGTGGCCGCGGTCTTCGCGCTGTCGCGCCAGGTCGGCATTCTGTACGAGCGCGTCGCGCCCGTCGGCGCCCTGATCATGGACGCGGGTCCCAAGGTCGGCGAACTGGCGCCCGCGTTCGATTTGATCGCGCTCGACGGCCGACGGGTCGAGATCGGCCGCCAGGCCGCCGCGTCCACCCTGCTGTTCTTTCTGTCGCCGACCTGTCCGATCTGCAAGAAGCTGCTGCCGATTCTCAAGTCCACTGCACGCAGTGAAGCAGGCTGGCTCAGAATCGTACTCGCGAGCGACGGCGAGCGCGCCGCACAGGAAAAGTTCTACAAGCAGGCGAAGCTCGAAGAGTTTCCGTATCTGCTGTCGACAGCACTGGGTCTCGCCTTCAAGGTGAGCCGCCTGCCCCATGCGGTGCTGCTCGATGAAGCCGGTCGCGTGAAGGCCAAAGGCCTCGTGAATTCACGTGAACAGCTGGAGAGCCTGTTTACGGCCAAGGAACTCGGCGTGTCTTCGGTCCAGGAATATCTGAAGTCGGCGTAAGCGCCGCAAGCGGAGTATCAGCGATGCAATGGTTCGACGACTTTTTTGAGCGCAAGACTCGTCAGGTGGCGCGCATGACCTCCCGGCGCAATGCCATGGCCCGTCTGGGGCGTGCGTTGCTCGGCGCCTCGGTGCTGTTCCCGGTGCTGCCGTTCGACCGTTCACCGCAGGCAGCGCCGTCCGGCCACGGCGGTGGCGGTGCGGCTCCGCCGGTCGGGGGACACGGCAGCGCAGGCGGCGGTGACGTCAACGACGACATGACCTGCGAGTACTGGCGTTATTGCGCGCTCGACGGTTTTCTCTGCACCTGCTGCGGCGGTTCAATTTCGCAGTGCCCGGCAGGCACCGAAATCTCGAAGGTCACCTGGATAGGCACCTGCCAGAGCCCGCACGACAGCAAGGCTTATCTGATCAGCTACAACGACTGCTGCGGCGTGTCGGCCTGCGGTCGTTGCATGTGCAATTACAACATCGGCGAGCGACCGGCCTATCGCATGGGCGTGCACAACGACGTCAACTGGTGCATGGGCAACAAGGCCAACGCCTACCACTGTACGGTGGCGGTGGCGCTCGGCGTGTCGGAGGCACGGCCCGGCTGACGAGCCGGCCATCGCCCACGCCAGTGATGCGCAAAGCAGGCCTAGCGTGGGCGGCGCTGGTCATCGCCGCGGCGGGATGGGGCAACGCCCAGGCGACCGATTACGGCCGTCAGAGCTATCTGCTGCACTGTGCGGGCTGCCACTTACAGGACGGCACGGGCAGCAAGCCGAATGACGTGCCGACCCTGCACGGCATCCCGGGGCATTTCACGAAGGTGCCTGAGGGGCGCGCCTTTCTGACCCAGGTGCCGGGCATTGCCTACTCGCCGCTCGGCAATGCAGAGGTCGCCGAAATCCTGAACTGGATGCTGTTGGAGTACAGCAAGGATACCTTGCCCGAGAATTTCGAGCCATTTACCGAGGATGAAGTGACGCGGCTGAGGGCAGTGCGGCCCGCGGAGATTTTCAAGGTTCGCGCGGCGGTGTTGAGCCGGCTGCAGGAACTCGGCATCCGCATCGACTACTGAATTCTAATCCGGCGGTCGTCGCCAAGCACGACGCTGCCAACGCATGGGGGGAACTATGCAGACCAACTCCTATCGATGGGTGCGCCGCACCGGTGTCGCTGCCGCCTTGGCGATGGCCTGGGCCGGCGGTGCGGGGGCAGCAGCAACCGACACGGATGCCGCGAAACTTGGCGCGGAACTGACGCCGGTCGGTGGCGAGATGGCGGCCAATGCCGATGGCAGCATCCCGGCGTGGACCGGTGGGCCGGTTCGCGTCCGGTCTGCGGATGGTCGCCGGGTTCGACAAGCAACTCCCCACCGGCCACGAATACACCGACACCTTCTTCAAGTACCGCGACATGCTGTTCGGGGCAAACCGGCTGATCGTGGTGCTGCACGCCCGCCAGGGCACGCTGTGGAACGCGGAGTTCCTCCGCTCGCTGCACGACGCCACCCAGGCGGTCATGTTCATGCCGGGGGTCGATCGCAACACGGTGTCTTCGTTGTGGACGCCGAATACCCGCGTCCTGCTGATCACCGAGGAGGGCTTCCAGGCGCGTGACGTGATTGGCGGCGACATCACCGCCGACAAGCTCGACCAGGCCAACATTGCCCAGATCCGCGAGAACGTGATCGTAGGCGGTTATGTGGGCTGCCTGGTCGCCAATGACGACTCCGGCGCGATGATCGTCGCCGATCTGCTCGACTACAACCCGCGCACGCGTGAACGCACGGATTACATCGAACTCGGCAAACGCATCGAGACGGAAGTGCGCCAGAAGTTCGAGAATGACAACATCGAAGTCCAGATCATCGGCTTCGCAAAGCAGATCAGCGATATTGCCGAAGGCGCGAAGTCCGTCGCCAGGTTCTTCGTGCTGGCCTTCGTGCTGACGGCCTGTGCCGTGTGGCTCTACAGCCGTTCGCTGGCCTTCACGTTCACGGCGCTGCTGTGCTCACTGGTGTCGCTGATCTGGCAGTTCGGCACGCTCAAATTGCTTGGCTACGGCCTCGATCCGCTCGCGATCCTCGTGCCGTTTCTGGTGTTCGCCATCGGTGTGTCGCACGGCGTGCAGCAGGTCAATTACATCTCGCAGGGAATTTGCGCCGGCAAGACCACCTTCGACGCGGCAAAGGCCAGTTTCACCGGCCTGCTGATCCCGGGCACCATGGCGCTGGTGACGGCTTTCGTCGGTTTCGCGACACTGATTCTGATCCCCATCCCGATGATTCGGGAGCTGTCAATCACGGCGTCCATCGGGGTGGCCTACAAGATCGTCACCAACCTCGTGATGCTGCCGGTGGTGGCATCCTATTTCCGGCTTGGCCCCGATTACGTGCGGCGCATCACGCATCTGCGCGAGAAGCGCGAGGGCCTGATGTGGATCTTCGATTACGCGGCCGATCGGCGCTGGGCCTTCGGGATCGTCGGCATCGCGGCGGTGGTTTTCGGTGTTGCCTACTAGCAGCCTGTCGGACACAGGTTAAGAATAGAGATCGTCAGACGTTCATCGCCAATAGGTAAGCTCGTTTCGATAGTCATGCTGTCTACTGATC
>Ga0163144_10000536_pt1 | contig 88600 bp, 38 predicted proteins | sample OliLak19BULKMAT1_FD_123175 | JGI IMG/M metagenome (GOLD analysis project Ga0163144, IMG submission 123175) | Freshwater microbial mat bacterial communities from Lake Vanda, McMurdo Dry Valleys, Antarctica - Oligotrophic Lake LV.19.BULKMAT1 | ecosystem: Environmental > Aquatic > Freshwater >...
GCTCTTCCAATTGAAATTGAGCGAAAAAAGCTTCGCCTCCATTAATAACACGTTCTAACGCCTCTTCTGCAACACGTAACGCAGAGGATCCTCTCGTAATATTAAGGCTTACGTTCCCCATTCGTTGCCCACCCGAAAAATATTTACGCGGGATTGATTCGTCGGAGCCGACAACAGTGTCTTCCCTAATAATGTTATAGACGCCTTTTTTGAAAGCTTCCAAATACTGCTGATAAACTTTGTCTTTAAAATTTTTGTCGGCAGTGTCAACCCCTTCCATCTTGGCCTTGTCGACGTAAACTTGGCCGAGCAAACTTTCTTTAAGTGCTTTTTTATACCACGCGGCGAGAACGACCGATTGATAAACTTGCCTGGTCGCAGCAAAGTTCTTGCCTTCATTGACTTCTTTTTCGAGTTGCGGAAGGATGACTTGGCGAAAGACGTCGGAAGAAAGTTTGTTTATGTCAGCCGTGTCTTTGCTAAGGGCCCTTTCTGAGGGCGATGAAGCAATCTTACTCGGAATAGATTGCTTCGCTTCTTCGGAGCTCGCAATGACAGAAGAGTTTTGCATTGCGACGTAGTCCTCTTCCAGCATGACCTTCAAATGGCTACTCGTAATGTAAGCAAAGCCGTCTTTCTCGGCGATGGTGGCGCCATCCGGAACGATCCAGACTTTATTAAAAGTGCTGACTTCCACATCCGCGTTGCCAAATTCTTTTTGAGTACGCGCTCGGACCTGATCCCAAAATTTCTCACCTAAATCTTTCTCAGGATTGGTCAATGACGACGAAAGTTGTTTCAAAATATAATCTTGCTCAAGCATAGTTTGGCCCATTTCCGTCTGGCCTAAAGAATCAGGAATAATGCGATCTTGTTCATATGGTGATAAGTTAACCCAGGAATCTTTATCGGGAACGGTTAAAGCGGTGAGGAAATATTTGACGAGCTTGGTGCTTTCGTCTTTGAGGGCGTCCTGCGAAATCTTTTGCTCGCCGCGATCGACGATAAAATCAAACAGGAGTGGATTCTCTGCATGAACAGTCATACCTTTAAGCACGGTTGGTTCAAAACCCGTAGAAAGCCAAACCATTTGGCCCGGGGTGGGAAGCTGGAAAATTTCTTGAGCGTATGAGGGTGGAAGAATCAGCGAAAAAGAAAAATTTAGAACGATAGCGTAACAAATAGTTTTTTTAAAAACCGAAAGCCTTTTACCCTGAAAAGTGCATTTCATTACCAAAGTATACAATTTATTTGGTGAAAAAGCAAAAAAATGCTAAAAATTTTCAATATACCCGTAATACAGATATTCTGGGTCAATAAAGCTTATTTTCTCCCCAAAAGCGTAAACATTTTGGACTTATAAGCTTCCACACCGGGCTGGTCGAACGGATTCACCCCCATTAAGTAACCGGTCATCGCGCAAGACTTCTCATAAAAATAAAACAACTGGCCCAAGCTGTAAGCATCAAACTTCGGTAGCGTAATCGTCAAATTAGGCACCCCGCCCTCGAGATGCGCCATGGCAGTCGCTTTATAAGCCTGTTCATTGACCCAATCAAGATTCTTTCCCGCGACGCAATTAAAATTGTCTTGATTCTCTTTGTCTGACGGAATCAAAAGTTCGTAGCCGGTGTCTTTGACGACAACGAAGGTTTCAAAAATATTGCGCTGACCTTCTTGAATCCATTGGCCCATCGAATGCAAATCGGCGGTGAAATTAACCGACGCTGGAAAAATCCCCTTGCCTTCTTTTCCTTCGCTTTCGCCAAAGAGTTGCTTGCACCATTCGGCGACAAAAGACATCTCTTCATAAAAGTAGGCAAAAATTTCGATCGCTTTCTTCTGCTTATACAACAGGAAACGATGCGCGGCATATTCCCAAGCTAAATTTTTATCCAGGCCCGCCTGAGACAATTCTTTTTCTGCATCCTTGGCACCTTTCATTAAAGCGGCAATATCGATACCAGCAATAGCGAGCGGAACTAAACCGACCGGAGATAAAACGGAATAACGGCCGCCTATATCGTCAGCGATTGGATACGTGCAATAACCGGCTTTATCGGCGATAGCGCGCAAAGCGCCTTTTTTCTCGTCGGTGATACAAATGATCCGCTTTTTTAATTCCGTAGCGGAATATTTGCTTTCCATGAATTTCTTAACGAGACGAAACGCTACGGCCGGTTCGGTCGTCGTCCCGGATTTGGAAATAACGACCACACTCACGCGCTGATCTTTGAGTTTAAAAAAAAGTTTTTTGAGATAACCGGAGCTCAAATTGTGGCCGGCGTAATAAACCGGGATCTTTTGTTGCTCGGATAAGAAATCCAAGGCCGCACGGATGCCAATATATGATCCGCCAATTCCGATAGAAATAATGCAATCGGAATGTTTGCGTATCTCTTCACCGAGTTTGACTAATTCGTCGATGCTGGCTTTGGTGGTCTTGCTGGGAAGGTTCAACCAACCGATAAAGTCGCTGCCTTTTCCTTTGCCGGAGTGAAGATCATCATGGGCTTTTTGTAATTTAGGCTGCAGCGCTTTAAGATCTTTGTCGGCGATGAACGTTTTTAAATTTGTGCGGTCTAATTGAATTTTCATAAATATCCTTTCCACTTTTGCGTCATTGCGAACGAAGCAAGTCCGGTAGGTACGAAAAGAGCGAAGCAATCTGAAACAAATTGCCGCGCCCTTTTTAAGGGCTCGCAATGACAGAAGACTTTATCGGCTGTTCGATCGTGGCCCCGCCGAGCACGACGTCGCCATCGTAAAAGACGACGGACTGTCCCGGCGTAACGGACTTTTGTGGTTCAACGAAATCGACCCGCACGCGATCTCCGCCAACGTGCGTCAATTTAGCTTTGACCACGAACGTGTTATAACGGATTCTTGCTTCCACCGCGAGCGGTTCTTTAGGAACGTCCATGCTGACCGGATTAAATTCTTTGGCGATCAATCCTATGGAATACAGTTCCTCGACATCGCCGACGTAAACGGTATTGGTTTCTTTTTCAATTTTATAAACATACATGGGCCGGCCTAAAGCGATGCCCAGCTTATCGCGTTGACCGATGGTGTAATTCAAAATCCCTTTATGCTCACCGACCACTTCCCCGGCGCGATTCTTGAACGGTCCCGCAACAAAAACTTGATCGCCCACGCGCTGGCGGATAAATTCTTTGTATCCGGCATCCGGAACGAAACAGATATCCTGGCTTTCTTTCTTGTCCGCCGTGTTGAGCTGATATTTGCGGGCCAAATCGCGGACTTGCGCTTTAGTCAAATCGCCCAGCGGGAACAACACTTTCGGCAACGTGTCCTTGCACATACTGTAAAGAAAGTAGCTTTGGTCTTTACGTTCATCGGCCGCTTTGCGCAAACGGTAATGGCCGTCGGTATAATCAATTTTTCCATAATGTCCCGTTGCCAAATAATCCGCGCCGAGCGCCATGACTTTCTTGTACAACGAGCCGAATTTCAAATGCTGATTACAGCGCACACACGGATTCGGCGTGCGGCCGTTTAAATATTCATTGGTAAAGTCTTCGATGATAAAGTCATTGATGTCGGCGGCAAAATCGAGAACATAGTGCGGAATGTCCAAGATCTGCGCGGCGCGCTTGGCATCCTGGATCCCGTCGACACCACAGCAGGACGGCTTTTTGCTGTCAGGATGCGAGATGCTAAAGCACATGGTGACCCCGACGACATCATGTCCGGCGTCTTTCATCAGGCCGGCAACGACGGACGAGTCCACCCCCCCGCTCATCGCGACGAAGACTTTTTTGCGATTATGTTTTTGTGTGATCATATTAACTTAAAGTGTTTGAGTAACTTGGCGGATCGCCCACTGGGTGACCTGCAAGAGATAATCCAATTCGCGTTTTGAAATCGACAATGGCGCCATCAGGATGATAACATTGCCCAGCGGCCGCAAAATAACATTACGTTTGCGGGCTTCCTGACAGACACGGACACCGATTTTTTCTTCCCACGCATACGGCTCGTTGGTGGTCTTATCCTTGACCAGCTCGATGGCGGCCATGAAACCCTTCTGCCGGATCTGCCCGACGTGGGTAAGATTATAAAACAATTTCAATTTTTCGCCCAATAAATTTATCTTGGGTTGAAGTTTCCCTAAAGTGTGTTCTTTATGGAAAAGTTCCAGATTAGCCAGCGCCGCCGCGCACGCTAATGGGTTGGCGGTATAAGTATGACCGTGGAAAAAGGTCTTTTTCTCTTTATAATCGAAGAGAAAACCGTCAAAAACCTTCTTCGTCGTCAAAGTAGCGGCGAGCGGCAAATATCCGCCGGTCAATCCTTTGGCTAAACACAAGAAGTCCGGTGTCACGCCGTCATGTTCGCAAGCGAACATTTTGCCAGTGCGTCCGAATCCAGTGGCGACTTCATCCGCGATCAAAAAGATTTCGTGTTTTTCGCACAGGCCCTTCATGCGATTGAGAATCCCATCCGGCCAGACAATCATCCCGGCCGCGCCCTGAACCACGGGTTCGACAATTAAAGCGGCAATATCATTGGCGGACTGTGACAACACCTGCTCAAGATCGGTCACGGTCTTTTCGAAATCCGTAGTGCGGAATCCGTCCGGCGAATCGATTTTAATCGTCGGGAAGACCAAAGCATTATAAGTCTGGTTAAACAGCTCAATACCGCCAACACTCACACTGCCCAACGTATCGCCGTGATAAGAATTGTTAAAATGCACGATCTTGGTTTTCTGCGTACGGCCGCTGTTTTGCCAATACTGATACGCCATCTTGACCGCCACTTCCACTGCCGTCGAGCCGTTGTCGGAATAGAAAACCTTTTCCAGACCTTTTGGCGCAATGCCCACGAGTTTCTTAGCAAGCGCTATTGCCGGAATATTAGAAAGTCCTAAAAATGTCGAATGCTCCAAACGGCCTAACTGCAATTTAATCGCGGCGCTAATGTGCGGATGATTATGACCGTGAATGTTGACCCACAAACTGGAAACACCGTCGAGATATTTTTTTCCTTCAGTGTCGATCAAATAACTGCCTTCGGCGCGGTCAATGACGAGCGGATCGCTTTCAAGCCAATCTTTCATCTGCGTAAAAGGGTGCCAGACATACGCTTTGTCGTCTGCGACGAGCGCTGCGGTCTGCGACGGTTTATTGTTCGGTAAAAACGGCTTGAGATCAATTTTGTTTTTGCAGACCTTCAAAATTCCCTCCGCGGTCATTTCTTCCAAGAAAGGAACGATACCCAGGCCGGCGGTCTTGCTGATAAATTTGATCGTCGCCGGGTTGGTCTTTTCCGGAACGCCAGGGACTGTTTTATCGGCCGCGCTGAAAATCACACCGCCAACGGGAATACCCATCGAACGGGCATGGTCGATCGTCAAAAGGGTATGATTGATCGTGCCTAATCCTAAACGACTCACGATGACCATTTCAATTCCCATGTCTCTCACCAAATCAGCGACTAAATAATCTTCGCGGATCGGGACCTGCAAACCACCGGCGCCCTCGACGAGCAGAACATCATGACGGCGGCGCATCTTTTCAAAAATCGAGAGGATTTTTTCGCGATGGACCTGGATCTTTTCCTTTTTAAACGCCACATGCGGCGAATGCGGTTCTTTCGCCAGGTAGGGATTGATGTCAGAAAGATGGTCGGTGACCTGCAAAAATTCTTTTAACGATTTTGCGTCGTCCCCACCGCATTGCACGGGTTTCATGACGCCGACATCGAGGCCTTTTTCTTTTAAAAGCGTCGCGATGACTTTAACGATTGTTGTTTTTCCGACGCCGGTGTCCGTACCGGTAATAAAAATCGCGTGTCCTTTTTTCTGCTCGCGCGGACCGCGTTCACGGGGAGAGGGCGCGTCCTCGGCTTTTTCCGGTTCGCTGTCTTTCTTTTCAACAATTTCGTTCATATCTTCGTCAAGATCATCGAAGAAATCTAGGGGGTTAACAAAATCTTCTTTTTCTTTTTTCATAAACTCATTAATCCTTTTGTTAATCCGGGATGCCAGTAGTTTCCGCGCGAGTTTGATTTTTGTTTTTCCGTTTCTTTGCCATAGAAAGAATTTAGGAAAATAAAATCACTGTCTGAGTGCGGAACCTATTGGCGTCGCGGATAAAATTAAAATGTTGCCTTAATCCAAATAACTTCAAATGAGGCCACGATTCCCCATCGACCGCTATGATTCTTTTCATAGTGCTGGGCCGCGCTGGCCAATCGACGCGGGCCGATAAAATACTTTTGACGATTCAACTGGTTCGCACCGATGAGTTTGAGCCACTGCAGCAGGCTGGTCAAATCATCGAAGTGTGTTTTCGTTATTTCCGACCGGACCGTAAAATTCTTAAACCCGGCTTTGCTCAACGCCGTGCGCACATCGTTCTCGTCGGGTAAACGTTCCAGCGGAAGATCTTTCTTTTCCGCACCAGAACATTGCTCTAAAGTCTCAAAGAGCTCCAACAAAGTCTTTTGTCCAAATAATGTCGCGCAAAACATACCTTGCTTTTTTAAAACTCGCCGGGCTTCCACAAATGCAACCGGCAGATCTTTGATCCACTGATAAGCCAAGTTCGAAACCACGGCATTATAACTTTGATCGCAAAATGGCAGTGCTTCTGCATTTCCTTGTACTACGGTGAATGTTTCGTATTTCCGTTTTGCCTCTTGTACCATGCCGTCGGCAAAATCCACGCCGACGATTTTACTTCCCGGGCATAAATGGCTCATGCGGTTGGTCAATTTCCCGGTACCCATCCCGATATCCAATATGGTTTCGCAGGCCTCGTTCCAGTCGAGGGTCTTGACCAGTTCCCGGCCGATTTCATACTGCATGCTGGCGAGGACTTCGTAATGCATCGCGGAATTAGAAAACGCCCGACGGATATGTTGATTCAATTGTTTTAAGATCATCTTCTTGGTGGTGTCCGGCATCAGTCAAGGTGCCGGACGAGTTTGATTTTGATTGTCTTCCAGCTTTTCTTCTAGAGAAATCGAAATCACTGTTTGAGTACGGCGCCTTGACTGATGCCGGACACCGATGATTCCTTTAAGGAATTAATGAATCTCTCTACCGCCGCATTAAATTCATGCGACTTGCTTATAAACGGAAAATGACCGCACTTTTCAAACCAAACGAATTGCGCCATTGGCCGATTAAGCTGCCCTTTGAACATCGAATCTTCCATGATTTCATAGAACTCGCGCTGGCAAATGTAATCTTCGGTCCCATTCGCAAATAAAACGGGCAGCGTTAATTTGCTAAACGTCTCACGTAGGTCTTCGTTTTCTAAAAGCCCTAAGTAATTCAACAGCGCTATTTTTTGCGGCACATCATCAGTCTTTTTAAACGTCTGCACCCATTTAAAGCGTCGGGTTTCCCGCTCATGGCGCGTAAACAACGAACGAAAAAAAATATGCACCATCGACGGATAATCGCTCTCGAGCTGACTGGCGAGTTTATGAATGCGCTCCTTTTCCAATCCGAACGGATAATCTTCCGACTGGCAGAATTTCGGTTGCGATCCGACAAAGACAAAAAACTTAATCAACTGCGGATTTACTTCCCACAACTTTAATCCGACCAGACCGCCAAAAGAACTTGCGATAATTCCAACCTCTTGAGATTCCAATTCAAGCAAAAGAAAGCTAATGTCCGACGCCATCGTTTGCAGCGAAGTATTTTGCCAATCGGAACGGCCGTGGCCGGGCAAATCCACCAAGATGACCCGGTGGTGATCACTAAAATATTTAAACTGCTGTTTCCAAATACGGCTACTGACGCCAAACCCGTGCAAAAATAATAATACCGGCCCCTTGCCTTCGACTTGATAATGCCAATTTAATCCGCTCGGCGTCTTCAAATAAGGCATGACTCTTTCCCTATGGTCTTTACGATCGACAAAAGCCGATTCAAATCTTCCGTGGTATGTGTGGCCATCACGGTCACGCGCAAGCGAGCGGTATTCGCCGGCACCGTCGGAGGACGGATCGCGGAAACAAAGATGCCTGCGGCAAGAAGTTTTTCCGAAAAATCTACACTCAACGACGAGTCTTTAACCACAATCGGAATGATCGGGGTCTGCGTATTAAGCGTATCGAAACCCATTTCTTTTAAACCGTTCGTAATAAATTTAGTGTTCTCCCACATTTTTTCGCGTCGTTGCGGTTCTTTTACAATAATTTCGAGGCCCTTTAATGACGCGGCCGCGACATTCGGCGGTAAACCGGTCGTGTAAATAAAACTGCGCGCTTTATTGATCAAAAAATCAATGAGCCGGGCCGATCCGCAACAATAAGCGCCGAAACTTCCGGCCGCTTTTGAGAATGTTCCCATTTGAATGTCAACCTGACCTTCCAGACCGAAATGTTCAACCGCACCTTTTCCGTTCCTACCCAAAACGCCCAACCCGTGCGCTTCGTCGACCATGACGGCCGCACTGTACTTTTTAGCCAACGCAACGATCGCGGGTAAAGGCGCAATATCGCCGTCCATACTAAAAACGCTGTCAGTAATGATTAATTTCTTCACGGACTCCGGAGCGGCCTTTAACATCGCAGCCAGCGACTCCATGTCCGCGTGCGCGTATCTTTTATATTCCGCTCCGCTCAACAAAATCCCGTCGATAATCGATGCATGGTTTAATTTGTCAGAAAAAATCATATCGCCGCGGCCGTACAAAGAAGAAATAATCCCCATATTAGCGATGTAGCCGGTATTAAAAAGCAATGCGCGTTCTGTGCCTTTAAATTTGGCGATGCAGTCTTCGAGTTTTTGATGACTGGAGAAATTTCCACACACCAACCGCGAGGCACCGGCGCCGAAACCTTCCGCCACAATACTGGCGGTTGCCGCTGCACCGAGACGGGGATCGTCGGCCAAACCCAAATAATTGTTGGAGCAAAAATTGAGGACTTTACGGCCGTCTATGGTGATCTCGCGATTTTGTCGGCCTTCAATCGTGCGGATTTTTCTTTTCAGGCCGCGCTGGGTCAATTCCAAAAGAGTTTGGTCGATAAATGTTTCGATCATTACTTCACCGCCAAATGCAAAGCGTCACCGGTATTTTTCTTAACCACTTCGCCATTGTCTTTTCGTAACAGCAAACTTCCGTCGGGCGCGAGATCGAAAGCCGTGCCGACTACTTCGCCGCGTGGCTCGACGAATTTTACTCTTTGGCCTAATGTGGCCGACAATTCTTTCCAACGTCCGCGCACGGTGGCAAATCCTTCCGCTTCAAAAATATTCAGCCATTTTTCAAATGAACGCAAAACGTCTTGCAGAACCGCGACACGGGATAAATCTTTTTTCGCTTCGATCTTTAAGGACGTCGCTTCCGGCGGCAGTTGCGCAACAAGGCTGTTGACATTAATACCGCAACCGACGACAACAAAACGCACGCGGTCCATTTCCGCATTGAGCTCAGTCAAAATGCCCGCCGTTTTCTTGCCATTGATTAAAATATCATTGGGCCATTTGATGAGCGCGTCCAAGCCCGAGGTATTGCGCAACGCTTCACATACTGCCACCGCGGAAACCAAGGTCAATTGCGCCACTTCGCTTAACGGCGTCTGCGGGCGTAAAATCAGCGAGGCATAAATCCCTTTGCTCGGCGGAGAAATCCATTCGCGGCCCAGGCGTCCACGGCCCTTTGTTTGGGTTTCCGCGCACACGACAGTCCCGGCGGCCGCTCCCGCAATCCCTAAACGTAGCGCTTCATCCATCGTCGAAGAAATCGTTTCTTTATAAATGATATCTTGTCCGATATATGTCGTACCCAGTTTGAATTTGATTTCCCACGGCAAAAGTTTGTCGGGGGAGGAAAGAATGCGGTAACCGCGGCGGGGCACCGCGTCGATTTCGTAACCCTGACGGCGAAAATCTTCAATATATTTCCAAATACCGGCGCGGCTGATGTTTAAGTCGCGGCTGATTTCTTCGCCGGAAATATAATCGTCGCTTTTTCTTAAGGAGTGAATGATTTGTTCTTGCATAATCTTTTATTAGATTTGATAAGTTACCTTCTTTGCTCGAACAGTCCTCGCTCGAGTCGCTTAGGCTTAAGTTAAAAGACTTACAAGTAATCGACTCGGTTGCGGAACTCGCCAGAAGGCAACTTATCAACTCTACTTTCGTAGCTGATTTACGGCCTTAGGTAATTGTTCCAATAAATATGCAATGTGGTCTTTGTGGGTCCAGCGGCCGATGGAAATACGCAACGCGCCGAACGCCAATTCATTCGACAAGCCGATCGCTTTGAGCACGTGCGAAGGCTCCATCGATCCGGCTTTGCAAGCCGATCCCATCGACGCGGCGATACCACTCATATCCAAACTCAAAAGCAACGCTTCCCCTTTAATGCCTTCAAAAGAAAAGTGCGCATTATTCGGCAAACGTTCTTGTGGGTGACCGTTAAGATGCGACCCGTCGATACTTTTCAAAACCCCGTTGATCAAAGAATTTCTTAACTTGGTCTGCTGTTGTTCTTCCCGCTCCATTCTCGTCTGACAAATTTCGATCGCTTTGGCTAAACCAATCGCACCAGTGACATTCTCAGTGGAAGCGCGCAATCCTTTTTCCTGATTGCCGCCGAAAAGATAGCTGTCGATCTGCACCCCTTTGCGGACGTACAAAGCTCCGATGCCTTTGGGACCGTAAAATTTATGGCCGGCCAATGATAACAGATCGGCATTCAAAGCTTTCACATCAACCGGCAAATGGCCAACGACCTGGACCGCATCGATATGAAAAAGAATGTTCTTGCCCCGCGTGATCTTGCCAATGTCCGCAACCGGCTGTAAGGTACCGATCTCATTACTGGCATGTATCACGGAGACTAAAATGGTCTGATCAGACAAGGCGTTTTGCAATTCTTCCAGTGACACTTTGCCGTATTTATCGACAGAAAGATAGGTGACGCGAAACCCTTCTTTCTCTAAATATTGTGCCGTTTCCAATACCGAAGGGTGCTCAATACGGGAAACGATAAGATGGTTACCCTTGGTTTTTAAGCGCCGTGCATGCCTAGCGGCACCGATTAAAGCCAAATTATTCGATTCCGTTCCACCGGACGTAAAAACGATTTCTTCGCGTTGGGCGCCGATAAATTTGGCCAATGTTTCGCGGCTGTCTTCCAGGCCTTTTTGCGCTTCCAGGCCGAAGCTGTGCGGCGAAGAGGCGTTGCCGAATTTTTGCGTAAAATACGGCAGCATCGCCATTGTGACCCGTTCGTCAACCGGTGTGGTCGACGCATGATCGAGATAAATCTTTTCCATAGTTCTCCAAAATTAAAGGTTATATTACTATCCGCGCAGGCTATTGTCAACTTGGCAATTATATTGGTTTACAAATCGGTTTTCGGGGGCATTTCCATCGTTGCGCCGCCGTTATTACGTCGGCATAAACGTCACAGCTCCCACATCTACCCTGCGGGTAAGCGGGACGCGCAATCGGCTGTAAGACGTTGACAAACAAAAGTCCCGATGCTATATTGGGAAAATATTTTGGGGCTTTCCCCAAGGGGACACGCCCAAATTTTCCGTAGTAAATGTATTTTGGGGCTGTAGCTCAGTTGGTAGAGCGCTTGCATGGCATGCAAGAGGCCACGAGTTCGACCCTCGTCAGCTCCACCAAATTTTTGTTTTCAACAAAAATTTCCCCGAAGGGGTCGCTGGTTTAAATCCAAAGGATTTAAACCGTTTAGCGAGGTGGCCCGAAGGGGTAATTATATTTTTGCTGGAGTGGCGGAACTGGTATACGCGCTAGTCTCAAAAACTAGTCACTTCACGGTGGTGAGGGTTCGATTCCCTCCTCCAGCACTAAATTTCTTTCTTCGAGCACTTTCTTTCCTATAGGAAACCGGTGTTACCAAAAAGCCTCTCAACATCCCGTTCCTGGATTCTTCCCCTCATTATCTTTTTCGCTAGTTTTATCCTGCGCCTTTGCCTGATCAGCAAAGGCCCTTATCATCTAGACTGCCTGACCCTAGCCCTCAACGCGCAAAAAGCTCTCGTTGAGCATCAGCTACCTTATCAATTCGGGACCGGTTATCCGTTGACTGTTCTGACCGGAGCGCTGTTTGTAGGTTTGGCAAAGATTTTGTCGATCAATGATTCGGTTTTCGCCGTCAATTTGATGAGTGTTTGGCTCAGTTCTTTCTCCGTTCTTATCTTTTTTCTTTTCATAAAGAATATCTTTAACACCCTGACCGCCTTACTGTGTGCCCTGGCGTTATCACTGCATCCGATTTTTCTTACGCTTTCGGTGTATGGGAACAGTCATATCGTTAGTTTCTTTTTTCTCATCCTCGGCTTATATTTCTTAACGAAAAGAGAAAATCCTCTTCGAAACATCGGGTTCACGATCTGTTTAGGCTTGATGGGTGCCGCCCGAATCCAAGACATGGTTTTGATGCTTATCCCGACGGCATTCTTCTGGTGGAGCCAACAAAGTTCTTCTCAAAAAGATGGGACAAAAACATTCTGCCAGTGTTTTTTCTTCGCCGTTGTGATTGCCGTCGCTTTTCATCTGCCTTATCTTCTCACTCAAGAACATGGGCAATATCAATCCCAACTCAAAGAGTTCTGGACATTGGGCCTAACGTCCAACTTTGCCGGCTTCATATCGCCATCCCTAGCAAGAGCCCTTGCTATCATTGGAATATCTACAACCTTTGTTGGTACACTCATCGCCGCATATGGGTTTATCAGACTAACCGCAACGCAGATACGAACCGGCATCTTTCTAGCCTTTTGGTTTCTCTGCCCGCTTTTGTTTTACGGAAATGTGATGACAATTGTCCCGCGCTTTTTGCTTCTTCCGATAGCGGCGCTGCTCATCGCCGAAGCTTACGGCTTGAGTCTACTTTGGAATACCAAGCATCTTGTACGTAAACTAATTATCGCAGCCGTTTTTGCCATGATGTTATTGCTACCTTTCTTCACCAATATTCTGCCGATTCTGCAGTTCCGCCACTCACACACGTTGCTTCCCGATTGGGCGCGCTTCATCGAAAAGAATACCGAAAGCGTTGCTTATCTGATTGTCGGCGACGAGGAACTTTTTATTCATACTTACGGCCATCGAAAAACGCTGACGAAAAAAATGGCGATGGAGGAGTTTAAAACCCAACTCTCGCGACTGTTAGCGAAGAATGTTCCGGTTTACATTACCGAGACAGGACTTTATGTATCCAATCCGAGTCCGGAGTTTTCCTCCTATATCAAAAGCACTTATCATTTAGAACTGCGCGGCAAAAAAACGGTGGAAGATTGGCATGGTGGAGAATTAATGCTGGAAACTAGACCGGATAAGCTCTATCGGATTTACAAAAATTAATTGCAAGCACACATTTGACACGACTCACTGCAAGTGTTATATTTCAAACACATGAAAAAAGCATTGTTACTCCTCAGTTTTTTTACCGCGATTTGTACTGCTTCGGCGTTCGCCCAACAGCCGACACAAACTATTAATCTAAAAGATGGAACGACGATCAAGGGTCAATTGACGAACGTCGCCAATGGTTCCTATACGATTGCTAGCCCGACGATGGGCGAAGTCAAGGTGTCGGCCGATCAGATCCTCAGCATCAGCAACAGCGGTGTGTCAGCGCCATCGGAAACAAACGTGACCGGGCTAGTCAACGACGGAAAAATATCCGCCGACGCCATCAATTCAGTGAAGACCAACATGCTGCAAGATCCGGAAATCATGTCCTTAATCCAAGAACTGATCAAAGACCCGCAAATCGCTGAAATGATGAAGAATCCTTCTTTGATGCAAGATGCATTATCGATGGACCCGCAGAAGATTCAAAGCAATCCCGAAGTGCAGAAATTAATGCAGAATCCTACCATGCAGAAGATCATTGCCGTCACCGCACAAAAGATGCAAATCGAACAAAAATAATTTCAGTAAAATTAAAGGGGATGTTTACGGTGCTATTGTTCCCGCGCCATTATTGTAAAGGGCTGAGACTTCTTGAGCGCTTAACGCTTCTTTGTAGTAGCGAAACTCATCGATGCTCCCGATAAATTATCACAAACATAAGTTGTTAAACAGCAGGGCTTAAAAAGCCTTGCGGTTTTTTGCGAGGTTTTGTGAATCTATTGGGCTTTATCTGCAGTCGCTAAAATGCGTCCGATTTCGAGACGACCGCGAACCGTGGTTTGCTGCGGAAGATTGGCTTCGAGTGACATTTCATTAACGAAAAGTGGTTTGGTTACACTTTCAATTTCATATAAAAATCGGACCACATCACTCCAGTTCCCTTCAAAAACGATACTCACCTTCAACTCAAACCAACCAACATTGTTCGTTTGCGGCTGCGGTTTAGTTTCTAGGACACGCAGGCCGGAAGCGACAGCGGCCGCTTCAATGTCTTTGATCATTTTTGCCATGTCTTCCTGGCTCGAATTTTCAGAAATAAACCGTTTAAGCGCCTCTTTAGGATTTAAGCGTTGCGGCGAAGCGTTAAGAATTTTTTTAGCTTCCTTAAATTTAAGATTCTTAGTCGAAAGATCCGCATCCAATTTATCTCGATACTCGAAAATCGGCCGCAAAATTAAATACGTCCACACCCACGTAAAAACAACGACGCCAGCAAGGATGCCGAGGGTTTTTGTTCTTTTTTTAGAATTCAGATCAGACATTACGGTGTTTCCTTTGCCCGCGATGCATTTTGCAATTTCGCGGTGATAATAAACTGCACTGTTTCCCCGGTCGGTCCAGCTCGTCTCGTCGAGCGCTCCAGACGCACATCACGGAATAACGGCGAGACAATCATCTTCTCTTGTAAATCATTGACCGCCGATGACTGAAGGGCATGCCCTTCCAGTTGCAAATCGTTACGTCCGGTGATTTGGATCCGCGTAAAAACAATCCCTTCCGGTGTACTGCCATAAATTTGCTCGACCAACTTTAATGGCGAAACCCGTTCTTCTAAACTTTGCGTAATCGCCGTCCATAAGGCCTGTTCTTTCCGTGATTTTAAAAATGGCTTCTCAATTAAACGCAATTGTTGGTCCAACTTCTGACCATATTCCCATTTCTTAACGACCGGCGCCGTCACGGCTAAAGTCGTGGCGATAATGACGCCGAAAACCAATAAAGAAATCGCCACCATATTTCGACGTACAGCTTTAACAATATTACGGGTCTTGTACTCACGCGGTAAAAAATTGCACATCTTATCAAATCCTCGTCGGAGCATGGCCAGCCCGGCCACCATATTCGAGGAAGACGGCAGGCTCTGCGAACGACCGGGAGCAAACGATTTTAAAAGATGATCAATCGGCAACTCTTTCCAAATGACCCCGGATTCCTGACTCAATGTTTCCAAGAAATCCTGCGGGAATTCTTTAGCAAATCCCTGAAGGTAATAGCCGGCAGAAATAGCACTTTGCGGAAAACTTTTGCGATGGGATTCAAACGTCAGCCGAACCTGTGTGAAAAAATCTTTCAGTTTGTCCGTTTGGAAATCCTGATGACCATAAACAATCCCGCGTGAAAAATAAAAATTATTATCCGAGGTGCAGAAACAAAATTCGCTGTACTGCTCTTCCGGAAGAAAAAGAACTTTTTGTAACGTAAGGTCCATCGATCCCAGGAGTGCCGAAGCCGCATCCGAACTGATCGTCACCTGCGTCGGCGTGATCCCGGCGGCAGAAAGCGGACGCAAATATTTCATCACACTTTCTAATTGAATCGCGAGCAACAGTACATCACTGCTCGAAGCGCGCTGCAGCGAGACCACTAAGTCCCAGGCAGCCTGCTCGACTGGATACGGCAAATGCTGGCTGATTTGTAAAGCCGCCATCTTATGCAATTCTTCTTCGTCAATCGACGGCAGTCGGATCTGTTTGGAAAAAAACATCATCCGCGGGAGGACCAGACACAGTTCTGCGGCTTGCCGGCGGCGGGCCGAAGGAAAAATCTTCAACAATCCTTCACGGGCCTTCTCTCGATCGGACCAAAGGATTTCCGTGCTGTTAAAATAATCCACACGGTCGTCTTGGCCCTGAACAACGGTGAGCCGGTCACCGCTAATAAGCATGACGGTTGCTAATTTTTTCTTCCACAAAGCCATGTTAATTATTTCTCCATGAGACAACCGTTAATGTTTCCCGGTCAATCACGGCATCGATAGTACTTTGCCGGCGATTGTTGCCTTCAAAACCGCTGACCCGAAAAGCCAAGAAGCGCGAAATCTTTGCTTCCATAAGCGACATCGCGCGAAAAATAACTTGCTCCGACATTGTTAAGGGCATTTTACTTTCCTCAAGCGTCTGGTCGTCGGCGGTTCCGATGATGCGGTCCTCTCCTATACGGAAGGCCATTAATTTGCTTATCAAACTATCGGCGTCATCCCGGGACGTATTGGTTAATGGCCCGGAAGAATATTTTGCCAATGCTAAAAGAACATTTAGCGGCGCCGTGGCCAGATTGATCTTAACACTGTCCGACCGACGGGGAAAAACGGTGACCAGCGGTTTGATCTTTTCATAAATAGCCGGAGTCATTCCGTCGATAAACATCAACTCGTAAACTTGATCAAACGGCCGATTCTTCGCCGAAAATTGTTTTTTATCATATCCAAACGGCCCTTCAGCTTGCTGTTGCTGCGGCTGTTGCGCCATACTCGCCTGGGCCGACTGTGTATTTTCATCCATCCAATCCACGGTATCGGCGGCCATTCTCTCTGCCTGTTCCTGCTGCACCCCGGCGATCATCAACAACTCCGCAAAGATTCTATCATTCTGCAGCGTCAAGGCATTCAAATTCAATTTTCCGTCTTCATCGCCCATTCCATAACGAACCGGATCGCCCGTCGTCACATTAAACCAACCGTTCCCAACTTTGATTTCTTTAAAAAGACTTTCAGGAAGACTATCTTCCGCCAGCCTAAAACCGCACGTGTACGAATTATCAAAACGACTGCTGACTTCGTCCAGCGCATCTTCTCTCATCGCATTGAGTGCATAATAAAATCCCCCCCAGGCCAAATACCGCGCCTGCACTTTTTGCAGGGAATACTTTATTAACCCTAGTTCCTGATTTGCGCGCCGACCGACACTAACAGTCAAAAGAATGAGCAGTCCCAACATTCCTACGACAACAATTAAGATCGAACCCCGCGTCCTATGTTTCATCGCGTCCTCCTGCCGGCAGAAGGAAGTCACTGGTGATCTTTTTAATCTGGCCTTTTTCGTTCTGCAACGAGAAACTGACACGAAAGGCACCCGGCAAATAATTTTCTTTCCACTCTTTGCGCCATTCCGTCTTGGCCTGCGACGTGACCGTCGGAGCATAAAAATTTTCCCAACCTTTATCGGCAATACGCTTGGTCAAGACTTCACTTTTATCCGGTGCCAGCACTTGTTCGATAAGCAAAAGCTGAGAAAAATCACCTTCATCGCGCACCAAGGTCAGGAGAGTTCTTTCCTTCGTCGAAATATTGCTGACAGCGATGTTCTTAGCCGTTGTCGACCCCAATTGTGTGGAGTTGACTTGTCCTTTTTGATCGGCAACAATCTGGTAGCGCACCCAGCGCAATTGCTGACCATCATCAATCACAAAAATCAACGCTTCGTCATTATCAAAGAAAGCTTTTTGTTCCGGCAATGACCCACGAAAATCATAATTCACCGCGCGTCCTAAATCACGATGCAGTTGTTCAATAATAATGCGGCTATCATCCAGATCTAAAAACGTCTGCTTGATCCGATGGTCCAATTTAAAACCCGCGGCAAACGTGGCATAAAGAGTTCCTCCCATCATAGCCACGATCATCGCCGCCAACAAAACTTCAATCAGGGTAAACCCGTGACGGGCCGGATCATTTTTTTTCATCGACCGATCCGAAGATCAAAGTTATCGCTTCGATCTTTTTTTCTTTAAGTTTTCCGGGCCACGCGACCGTCAACTGGGCCTGCTGCATACTGGGCGGTATTTGTATATTATCCGACGGATTAATAGTAAATTTTGCCGTGATCTTATCCACTTGATTCTCAAGAAGAACGGGGGCCGTGACTTTTTGCCCATTCAAACGGACCATCTCCAACAGAGCATTATTCGCGGCCACAATCGCACCGGTATATTTCTCGGCCTCAACCGCAGCATTCAAAGAGGTCATTAGTCCGCGGATCAATCCGACCAGGGCCACGGACATAATAAAAACCGCCAATAAGGCCTCTAATAGAAATGCTCCGCGGCAATCTCGCTTGCGCGCTCTCACTTTACTTGACTCCTAAGCTCATATTAAAAATCGGCAGCAACAGCGCCATAACAATACATCCAAAGATCAAACCAAGAAAAAGGATCAAGGCCGGTTCCAACAGCGCCGTCGCGGTTTTGCTCATGCGCTCGAGACGACGATCAGAAATTTCTGCCCACTGCAGGAATCCCTGATAACCGCGCCCGGACTCTTCGCCGACGCTGATCATACTCACGACGTCCTCGGAAAAAATCTGCGCCGAGGAAAATGCCGTACTCAACGCAACACCCTCACGCACGGCGGACACGGTTTTCAACATTTCTTTTTTCAATGTTTCTCGTTTTAACGTCTGGGCACCGCATTCTAACGCCGACACTGTTTCGACGCCACTTTCCAACAGAGTTCCAACGGTACGCGCCAACCGTTCCATGTCATCGGTTTTGATAAACTCTCCCCAAAACGGAACACGAAACAAAAAGTTTTCTAACGACAAGCGGCCCGAAACGCTTGCGGCAAGCGATTTGATCCAGACAATAACCACGATTACGCAAAGAAGAAATATCCACCAGGTTTTCGACAAAATCCCGCTGGTCGCCAAAAGAATACGCGTCGCCATAGGAAGATCCTGCCCGAGGTCAGTAAAAACTTCGGCCAGTTTCGGGACCACAAATGTCAACAAAGCAAACACGATCAAAAAACCAACCACTAAAATCAGCAAGGGATAAATCGCGCCGCTAATCAACCGCGCTTTTGTTTCGCGTTCTTTTTCGACTAGATTACTCAATCGTTCCATGATAACTTTCAAGCGGCCGCTGATTTCGCCCGCACGAATCAACCCCGGCCAGTACGACGGAAAAATGATGGGTTCTGAGGCGACCGCTACAGAGAAAGCGACCCCGTCCTGGACTTTGCCGATAATTCTTGCCAGTGCCTGCCGTAATGAAAGCCGGGCCGTCCGCTTTTCAACCATTTGTAATGCGCGCACCAAAGGAATGTCGGCCGCAATCAAATCAGAAAACCGCTGCAAAAAATTTCCCAGATCATCAAGCCGAGTCCGCCCCGCCTGTCCGAAAACCATGCCGGCGGCAATCGTTTGGACACTTTCGGCTTCCACCTCAACGGGCACCGAGCCGTCGCGTAAAATCTTCTGGACCGCTTCTTCGCGAGTTTCCGCGTCCAAAGCGCCCTGGATCAAAACACCGGCGGTGTTGCGGGCTTTATAGTGATAGCGCATAGCGTGTAGCCTTATGTTGAATCATCACGCGTGACACGAATGACTTCTTCCGGCGCCGTGATACCTTGGGCGATTTTCTGCCAGCCGCTTTGCCGCAACGGGATCATCCCGTCCTTGACGGCTTGGATACGGATATCTTGTGCGGAAGCGCGTTCTTGAATAAGTTTGCGAATTTCATTGTTGATGACTAAAAACTCATAAATCGCCTGCCGGCCACGAAAGCCGGTCATCTGACAAAGCTCACAACCGACGGCCGCATACGATTGCACGATTCGCACATCTTCATAGGTCAGGCCGAACGCTGCCGCCATCTCGTCAGAAACACGCGCCAATTTCTTGCAGGATGGACACAGGACACGGACCAAGCGCTGAGCAATAAAACAAATCACTGAGCTAGAAATCAAATACGGTTCGCAGCCGATGTCCAAAAGACGCGCGGCGCCCGACGAGGCATCATTGGTGTGAATACTGGAAAAAACCAAGTGACCGGTCAAAGCGACTTGCACCGCGATTTCTGCGGTTTCGCGATCACGGACTTCGCCGACCATCATAATGTCGGGGTCATGACGAAGAATTGAACGCAATCCGTGACCGAAGGTCAAACCGATAGCGGGGTTGACCTGAATTTGTGAAATCCCTTTGAGCTGGACTTCGATCGGATCTTCGATGGTAATAATTTTATGTTCCGGAATATTTAAACGAGACAAACACGAATATAAAGTGGTGGTCTTTCCACTCCCAGTCGGACCGGTGACAAAAATCAAACCATGCGGCAATTTGATCAGTCGTTCCAAAATCACAAGGTCATGAGGAACAAACCCAAGTTCCGCAAGATCACGTAAACGGTTCTGTTCCAAAACGCGCAAAACCAGACTTTCGCCCCATGGTGTCGGCAAAAAAGAAATACGCAAATCCAATGGTTCTTTTCCAGCGAGAACATTGAAGCGTCCGTCTTGCGGCAAGCGTTTCTCCGCGATATTCAACTGCGCCATGATTTTAATACGGGAATTAATGGCATCTTTGAAATGGCGGATCTCTGGCGGGACTGGAGCATCATGCAAAACACCGTCGATACGATAACGGATTCGCAAATCATTTTCATATGGTTCAAAGTGGATATCCGTCGCGCGGTTGCGAACCGCTTCCAAGAGGACCTGATTGACAAAGCGGGCAATCGAGGCTTCGCTTTGTCCTTCGGCAATGTTTTCAACAACCGGACTGTCGGCAGTTGTTCCCGGCTCGCGACCTTCCAACATACGGGCGAGGGTTTCCGCGCCTAATCCGTAATAACTGCGGATACCTTCTAAAATATCGCTTTCAATGGCGAGCACAAAACGGATGCGCTTGCCTAACATGCTCGTCAGGCCATCGAAGTTACCGACATTTGTAGGATCCGCCGTTGCGACAACTAACTCATTGTTTTTAAATTCGATAGGGAGAACTTTGAAATAAAAAGCCGCTTGCGCGGGAAGAGCCGACAAAACTTCGGGGAGAATTTCTAAAGAACCACAGTCGACGAATTCGACATTCAACTGACGGGCGAGCAGCTTATATAACACTTGCGGTTGTTGTTGAAACTTAGTCCGCAAGAGAATTTCGGCAAGAGCGCCGCTGGTTCGTTCTTGTTCCTGTAAAGCCACGTGCAATTCCTCTTCCGTAATCAACTTTTCGGCGATCAAAAGTTCGCCCAAACGGATATGACGTTGCTTGAGGACGGAGGTCATTTTTAAGACTTAGGTTTCGGCTTTTTCTCGTCGAGGGAAATTTTATTTAAATCGAATGTTGCGGCTTTACGTGCATCATCCAAGCCGCCCTTAGAAATCCGCGGCGTCAAGAAAATAACGAGTTCGGTTTTACGGGTCAGATGATCTTTGCTGCGAAACGCAGCCCCCAATAACGGAATACTACCGAGGATCGGAATTTTCGTATCGCTGTTGATCTTTTCATCTTTAATTAATCCGCCGATAACGATGGTCACGCCGTCTTTGACGAGAACAGTCGTTTCCGCTTCGGAGGTTTCAACAACCGGAATGGTATTGTTATTACTCGTTATAACATTACGGGTCACCGAGCTGACTTCGGGTTTGATCTTTAATGTGACATAACCGTCTTTGTGAATGGTTGGCGTAACATACAGCTTGACCCCAACTTCGATAAAGTTGACTGTTTCCGCCGTAGTTGTCGGACCGGAAGCCGGTGTCGTCGTGGTCGAAGTGACGTAAGGCTCGGTCGAACCGACGAGGATTTTGGCTTCTTGATTGTTGATGACCATGATATGCGGGTTGGAAAGATTTTCTGTGCGGCCAAATGTTTGCAGCGCTTCGATCATCGTTGTGTAATTGTCTGTTGCTAATTTTCCCACGCTCATACGACCCGCCTTATCCGCAGCGTTGAGAACATCGAAGTTACCGACGAAAGTTAAATCATGCGAACTCTTGACGACCGCTTCCCAGTCTACCCCCATTTGAAAATTGTCGCTTAAAATGACCTGCACGATTTTCGCTTCGATCGCCACCTGCTGTTCTTTGACGTCAAAGGCGCTGATCATCTGAGCGATTTCATGGATTTTATCGGGAATGTCGGTGACCGAGATTTTATTGGTGCGTTTATCAAAACGCATCGACCCCACGGTGGGGGTCAAAATCAAATTGATGCGCTCCGCGAGGTCTTCTGCTTTTGCGTAGGTCAGATCAAAGATTTTGGTCATGCGTGGAACATCGATTTCGCGGATGAAAGAAACCATATCGAGAATGTTTTCCGGCAAATCATTTAAAGAAATCGTACTGCTACGCGGATCGGCAAGCACAACGCCCGAAGGACTTTTCATGCGTTCGAGCATCGGCACCACTTCCGCAACGCTGATGTAATTTAAGCGCTGCAAAACGGTCTTGGTTTTCTTAAAAAATTTACGTCCGTAAATACGTTCATAATCAGCACCAGCCATGACATGAATCAAACGTCCGTCTTCGATATAAGCCAGATCATTGGTCTTCGCCATGATATCCAGAACATCTTTGGCCGTGACGTTCTTTAAATACAACGTGACCTTACCGACGACATTACTGCCGGTGACAATATTTAATCCGCTTTTTTGTGAAATCATTTTGAGAACGTCGGAAATTTCGACATCTTTGAGATCTACTTCTTCGATAATGGCCGGAGCGGCCGGGTCAACAGGGGCGGACGGAATAACGGTCGCTGTCGGTGCAAGAGCGGGAACGGTTTCTGGTGGTACAGGAGCAGTTTCTTCTGGGGCCGGCGACTGAGTCATCTCCTGTGAAAAGACTGGCCAAGCGCTTAAAAAAACGGCACAAAAGGATAACAACAATACGATATTTTTATTAGCGGTTCGTTTCACTTCTTAATCAACTCCAGGGTTTCCCCGTTACGATCGAAGATCACGCGGTTGTCTTTTATGTCGACGAGTTTTGCGTCTTCTAACATTTCAGAGCGGTGAAGAAAATAAATCTTATTACTTTGAATATCCTTAATGATTGCCATCGGATTACGGTCATAGACGACCCCTTGCACAATAAAGCGAGTCATCAAATCCTGATTGGCCGGCGCGACCGCAAACTGCGTAACAACACTGGCCGAGGGATCAGTGGCAAAACGAAAAATGTCACGCCGCTCGACTAAATCGGTATAAAATCCAACCGGATTAGGATTACTGGTCAACCCATCGCCCGTACTTTCCATCTGGCGGTTAGCGTCGAGCTTGACTTCACTGATGACAAAAACGGTACTCTGATAACGCCACCAAGCTACACCCAAACAAAGTAAAATTAGCATGAACAAAAGCACCTGCAGCGCGGACTGCACATACGCCAAGAGGTCCGTCACCCATTTATTTTGATCAATATTCGAAGTCACAGACATTGGCCGCAGTTTATATTTAATATTATTTACTGGTAAAATTATAGGGCCTGCTTGACGGGCAGTCAACGCGATATCAAACTAAAATCAAGTCTTGTTTTGAAGTTTGCTCAAGGATCGCTAGATGCTAAGGGCTTACTTTTTGCTGTTCGTGTCTCAGTTGGCCGCAGGCGGCAGCTACATCGCGGCCGCGGGGAGTACGGATGGTCGCGTGAATACCGGCGCGTTCCAGACTTTCCTGGAAGTCCAACATTTCTTGCCGGGACGGGGTCTTATGATCAAACTCGGAAACCGGATTATACGGAATCAAATTCATTTTACAAATCATGCCCTTAAAAAGAACGCTCAACTCGCGCACGGCTTCCGGACTACAGGTCACATCTTTGATCAGGATGTACTCAAACGTGATTTGACGTTTAGTCGCCTTGATGTATTCGCGGCATGCCGAGATCAGTTCGTTCATAGGATATTTTTTATTCACCGGCATGAGGACTTTGCGCGACTCGTCATTATAACCATGTAAAGAAATCGCCAATTCAATCTGCAGGCCCTCCGTCGCCATTTGCAAGATTTTCGGAATGACTCCGCAGGTCGAGACAGTGATGCGACGGGCGGCGATGCCCAACCCTTCCGGCGCATTGATCAAGCGGATCGCACGCATCAGATTATCGTAATTATCGAGCGGTTCGCCGGTCCCCATGAAAACAATGTGTGATAACGGATGGGTATTGCTTTTTGCTTTAGCGTAAAGAATTTCTGAAAGAATTTCCGCAGCCGTTAAATTTCTCGTCCAGCCGCCGATGCCACTGGCGCAAAATTTACAGCCGAACTTGCAGCCGGCCTGGGTCGAAACACAAACAGTCGCACGCGTATTCGTCGGAATGATGACCGTTTCAACTTTTTCACGGTCGGCCATAGAGAACAAAAACTTTTTTGTCCCGTCGATAGAATGATGTTCGGTGGCAATTTGCGGTGGGGAGAGCAAAAATTTTTCTTTTAACTTTGTGCGTAATTCGGGTGGCAAATTTTTCATCGCGTCAAAATCGCTGGCGCCCTTTTTATAAATCCAATCAAAGACCTGGCGGGCACGAAAAGACTTCTCGCCCATTTCGCGAAAACTATCTTCGAGTTCTTTGAGAAACACGCCGCGAATATCAGGATTTTGTGCTGCCGATAAAGTCATGATGTGGTCTGGTCCGTCTGTTCTTACGCGTCGACCGACACAAACTGACCGATACGACGAAACTTTTCATAACGTTGATTGAGGAGTTCTTCAGAGGAAAGGGGCATGATTTCTTTAAGGTTTTTTTGGATCGCTTTTTTCAAATGTGCGGCAATCGTTTCCGGATCGCGGTGGGCGCCGCCTTCGGGTTCCGCCACAACCTCATCAACAATCCCGTATTTCAAAAGATGTTCGCCGGTCAACTTCAAAGCATTGGCCGCTTCCGGAGCTTTAGTGCTGCTACGCCAGAGAATCGATGCGCAGCCTTCCGGAGAGATGACGGAATAATAAGCGTTTTGCAAAATTAAAACCCGGTCGGCCACTGCAACACCCAGAGCCCCGCCACTTCCGCCCTCGCCGATAACAACAGCGACAATCGGTGTTTTTAGTTGCGCCATGTCCATCAAATTTTCGGCTATGGCTTGCGCTTGCCCACGCTCTTCGGCACCGACACCAGGATAAGCGCCAGGAGTATCGATTAAGGTGATGACCGGTAAATGAAATTTTTCTGCGAGCCTCATCAATCGCATAGCTTTGCGATATCCTTCCGGATGCGCACAGCCGAAATTGCGGCGGATATTGTCTTTGGTGTCGCGGCCTTTTTGATGGCCCATGATGATGACCTGATGACCGTTTAATTTGGCGAATCCACCAACGAGCGCCAAGTCATCGGCAAAAAGCCGGTCACCGTGCAGTTCGAAAAAATCCGAGGTCATCATATTGATGTAATCCAATGTATATGGACGAAGCGGATGGCGGGCAATTTGTACGCGCTGCCAGTCGGTCAAGTTGGAATAAATGTCTTCCTTCATTTTCGCGACTTTTTGCTCGAGCTTCTTGATCTCAGGATCCAGGTCAACCTTGCGGGTTTTTCCGAGATTCTTCAATTCGTTGATCTTGGTTTCAAGCTCAATAATCGGTTTTTCAAAATCTAATCCGGACATGACAATTTGGATCCTCTTTTTTCTCTTTCGTTACCTTGCCCAAATTATCATTTTGAGCGAGGGCACGAGCGAAAAATAAATTTCTGATTAGTCAACAACCACAACTTCTGTTCCCGCCGGCAAAATACTATAAAGTTCTTCAACCTGTTCGTTAATCATCCGCACACAGCCGGCGGTCACTTGCTGGCCGATCGCTTTGGGTTCAACCGTCCCGTGGATCCCGTAACCAGGAAGATCAAAACCCATCCAGCGGGTCCCTAAAACGTTTTCTGGACTTTCCGGCGGAACGACGATCCCTTTGTTAAACCAAACCGGATTTTCCAACTTGGTCACGATCTTAAAAGTACCGACGGGCGTACTGTTTTTCTCGCCGGTAGAAACGCTATAAACGCGCACAATATCATTGCCCTCCTTTAGAATAAGCACGTTCTGCGATTTATCGACAAACACGTTGAACTTGCCGATCCAAACGCGCAACTTCTCGCCTAAACGGACAACATCGCCTTTCAAATTATTGCTCTTGCGAAGCAACTCTACGGTGGTGTTATATTTTTTCGCGATCTTGGCCAAGCTATCACCGGGGGCCACTTCATGCATCACGGTTTTCTCTGGCACTTCAGTGCGGGAAAACAAAATCTGCATGTTAAGCGCTTCCGCTTCTTGCTGGATCGTTGCCATATTGTCGACGTCAGGATAATTTTTGACAATTTCCTGATAAATCGCCCGGGCACGCAACGGCTCATTCATCTGTCGCAACTTAGTCGCCTGAGCGTAAAGTTCTTTGGCTTCTTTGTTGTTTGTCGCCGGAGGCGTATGGTTCTCAACCTTAGACGAATGGCCTTTCGGCATAAAAATAACCAGAGCCGCAATTCCTACCACCGCAACCGCAGCGATCAATATTCGTTTATTCACAGAGCCCCCTTTATTATTTACGCCCGCTATTTAATCCAGAGATTATAAAAAAGACCGGCAAAAAACCCGCCGATTAATGCGCCGACAAAAACCTGAAACGGTGTATGTCCAACAAGCTCTCTGAGACGGTTAACTGGAATATTTCCGTGCCGATAAAGCTCTTCCATAATCTTATTCAAAACGGTCGCTTGCTGTCCGGTCGAACGACGCACGCCTTGCGCATCAAACATCGTCACCAATGCAAAAACCGTGGCCAACGCAAAAGCCACCGATTCAAAACCCACACAAAGTCCGCATAATGTCGCTAAAGCGGTAACACCAGCCGCGTGGCTAGAGGGCATGCCTCCGGTCCCAATAAACCAGCGAAAATTGAACCGCCGTTCAACAATGACCCCCAAAATGACCTTGATCGTCTGCGCAATAGCCCAAACACACAAGGTAATCATGAGAATTTTATGCCCAACCGGCGAGGCCAGATGGTTATCAAAAGACACTTGCGGCAGTTTTATTCTCCAAATCTAAGAAAAATGCTCTATAAATAGTTTCCGTATTATAGAGTCGGCAGCGTCGAAAAGCAAGTTTTTTACCGATTTTCCATAGGGACTGCCTTGTAAATTTTTTAAACTTCATATACAATAACGCCTTATGACCAAACCACATACCGGCGTTTTGCTTTTAAACTTAGGGACCCCGGACAGTCCGTCTGTTCCCGATGTCCGCAAATATCTTCAGGAATTCCTGATAGACGGCCGGGTCATCGATATTCCCTTTTTTCAACGCTGGCTCCTGATTAATCTGATTATTGCCCCTTTTCGCGCTCCGCAATCGGCCAAGGGGTATCACGAGCTTTGGACTAAAGATGGTTCTCCACTAAAAGTCTATGGTTTTCGAGTGGCCAAACTTCTCCAAGACGCGCTAGGGCCAGAATACCAGGTCGTTCTGGGCATGCGTTATCAAAATCCCAGCCTGCGTTCGGCTTTGGAACAATTTAAGGACAAGGGACTAAAAGAACTAATCGTAATTCCTTTGTATCCGCAATATGCCTCGGCTTCCACCGGCTCGACGCACGAGAAATTCATGCAAGAAATCAAAAACTGGGAAGCTATCCCCACACTTAAAGTCATCAGCCAATTTTTTGATCATCCCTTGTTCATCAAAGCTTTTGTCGAGTTAGGTAAGAAATATATGACCGAAGCCACGTATGATCATTTTCTTTTCAGCTATCACGGTCTGCCAGAACGCCAAATACTTAAAGCCTCGTGCGACGGCTACTGCCGCTTGGGCGATTGCTGCAATACCTATCACAGCAAAAACCAATACTGCTACCGCGCGCAATGTTTTGCGACCACGCGACTTTTGGTCAAAGAGTTAGGCCTCAGTGAAAAACAATATACAATTTGTTTCCAGTCGCGTTTGGGCAAAACACCGTGGATCAAGCCTTATACCGACGAGGTCATCAAGAATCTCGCCCAGCGTAACATCAAAAATGTTTTGGTCTTCTCCCCCGCTTTTATCGCCGATTGTTTGGAAACTACCGTCGAAATCGGCATGGAGTACAAACATATTTTTAAAAACCTCGGCGGCGAACGCTGGCAGCTGGTCGAAAGTTTAAATACTTCTGGGACCTGGGTAGAGTGTTTAAAGCAACTGGTCCTCGAAAAACGTAGTAAGTAAGTCCGTTGACTCCTTTAACGGTGCGTGTTAGATTACCTGCATTCCCGCGCAGTTCCCCATAATCACCCCCTGAAAGTTTTCATCTATGTTATCTAAAGTTTACAGCTTCGGCATTTCATCGCTGGATGCTTATCCCATCACGATTGAAGTGGATGTTTCCCCCGGTTTACCCGGAACAGTCATCGTCGGACTTCCCGACAGCGCCATCAAAGAAAGCAAAGAGCGCGTGCGCACCGCGATCCGTAACAGCGGCTATCAATACAAACCGCAGCGCGTGACCATCAATCTTTCGCCGGCGAATATTCCAAAAGAAGGACCATCGTTTGATCTGGCGATTGCCTTGGGATATTTGGCCGCGACCGGACAAATTGAAAACCAACGGCTTGCGCAATATGTCTTTTTAGGCGAGCTTTCGCTCGACGGAAAAATCATGCCGGTCACCGGGGCCTTATCAGTAGCACTGAGTATTTCCTCCCAACAATTCGCCGGTTTGATTTTGCCGCGGGCCAATGCGCCGGAAGCCGCGGTCACCGATTCCATCCCGGTTTACCCGGTACAAACGTTAAAAGAAGTCATTGATTTTCTCTCTGAAACCGAACCCATCGCCGCTTTCAAAGTCGATACCGCGTCCCTCTTTCAAAAAACCAATCACTACACTATTGATTTCAGCGATGTCAAAGGGCAATCGCATGTTAAACGCGGCATGGAAATCGCGGCCTCCGGCGGACACAACTGCCTATTGCTCGGCCCACCCGGCAGCGGCAAAACCATGCTGGCTAAACGCCTGCCCACCATTTTACCGGACATGACGCTGGAAGAATCACTGGAGATCACCAAGATCCATTCCGTCATGGGCCTCATTCCGCCGCAAGTGAGCTTGCTTACCACGCGGCCGTTCCGTTCGCCGCATCATACATCATCGGATATCGCCCTCGTCGGCGGCGGATCCATCCCCAAACCGGGAGAAATTACGTTAAGCCATCACGGGGTTTTATTTTTGGATGAGCTTCCGGAGTTCGGACGCAGCGTTTTGGAATCATTACGGCAGCCGCTCGAAGATCATTGCGTCACAGTTGTACGCGCGAATCGGTCGGCGCGTTTCCCTGCTAAGTTTATGCTAGTCGCCAGCATGAATCCATGCCCGTGCGGTTATTTAACCGACCAACGACGCAAATGCCAATGCTCCTCAACGCAAGTGCAACGGTATATGGGGAAAATTTCCGGGCCACTCTTAGATCGCATCGACATTCACCTGGAAGTTCCGGCACTCAAACCGCTGGAGTTAATGCAACAGCATCACGCCGAAGCGTCGTCGGAGATTAAGAAACGGACCGTAGCCGCCCGCGGAATTCAACAGCGACGTTTTAAAGAGGCGGGGATTTTTGCCAATGCCCAAATGGGACAAAGGCAGATTAAACAATTTTGTATTTTGGAAAAGGACGGCCAGGATCTTTTAAAAGTCGCTATCGAAGAACTGAAACTCTCGGCGCGGGCGCACGACAAAATTCTTAAAGTGGCGCGCACAATTGCGGACCTGGATGGACTAGAAAAAATATCGCCCCAGCATATTGCTGAGGCGATAGGGTACAGAAATCTAGATCGAAGCTGGTGATGGTGTTTAAATAATATCGAACCAGGCTAAGCGTTGTTCGATCGCATCATTGGTCTCCTTGGTTCGTTCCGGATAAAGCGCTTCAAAATTATGGTAAGCCGCCCAAAGTTTTTGATCACCGGCCACTAAATCCGCGTGATTGCGGAATTCATCAAATCTACGGTTTTTGTTTTCTGTTTTGGCGCGTGCATAGTCTTCATAAAAACGCAATTGATCATACCCGGCGTTCACCACATAGTCTTGAAAAGGCCGCAGGCGTTCGGGTGGCTGTAAATCCGCCAATTTATTGATCATAATGTCCTGACGCCGGCGGTATTCTTCATAAATAGCCATATATTCTTCACTGTAGTGCGTTGCATTGAGTGCGTCCTGGGCATTCATGCGGTTGGTGATCCCCTCTTCCATAATTTTGCGCCATTGCTGCCAATAAGCAAACTCTTGTTCATTCATACCTTCGACAAAACTCGGCAAAGCATACCACTTGCTGTAATCCCGCGGACCCCAAGATTGCATCACTTGAAATGGTTTCGACTGACCAACGACGGTCGTCGATTTTAATGTATATTGCATAAACGCCTGTATGGCCATCATCAAAATAAAGCCAGCCATAATCAGCACTATCTTTCTTTTATGATCAATGGGGACATCAGGGGTCTTGGCGCTGATACCAACGGAAGAGGTGAGAAAAGTGTGGATTCTCTGCGCAATCATAGGCGTGATCCAGGCCACATGACCGTCCGGGCAGGTTTTCACAAATAAGACCAGGGGATTTAGAAACTTGACCTTCAGCGGGTTCCCACACCGCGGACAATGATCATTGACCAGCTCCACTTTTTCAGCAATCGCACGGGTCAACAACGGTTCTAACTCAACCGCTGATTGGCGCATGCTCTCAATATTTCTGATTTGGTTGACCGGAATCCACATCGAATTCTTAAAGCCTCAGAATGCTGTACATTCTTGCGCGCATATAGGCGGAATCAATGCGCTTGTCCAACTGATGGACTTTCTGCATCAATTTACCGTCGAGATCAGTCAAACCGTTGTCAGTCAATTTGAATTTCTCATACTCAATACCGCCCAAGGTGACATATTCCCTAATTTTTTCTAGTTCTTTGTCATCATACCAAGTCCCATGCGTAAGGCATTCATCAATAATGACCCCGGAATGCGTCCCCCAATTATTGCGGTACATAAGTTCCTTACAAATCGGGCAAGGGACATAACCTGATTTATCGACCGTTCCCAGCGGTTTATAAATTTTATGCAGGCGCTTTAATTCATCGATTGAAAAAACCTCCGGCTTGATCCGTAAGAGTTGCTTTTCATTGACGAAATCGACCCAGATCGATGACCACAACAAAAAAACTAATTTTTTATTCACGGTCCCTTGGATCGTCATCACATCGCTAGAATCTATGGAGCGCGCGACGTTAAATGTATTGTTCCTTAAAGTAGGATTACCTAAACGCATCGTTTTATTTTTCCTTTGATTTGCCGGTATATTTACCGCCCTCACACGCCCGCACAAACGCTTCCCCGGCACTTTTTAACTCTTCCCATGCCTTGCGGATGCTTTTAGCTTCCTTGGGATTGATTTGCTTGTCATCGTCGTACGATGTTGAAATCACATCCAGCGCTTCGGAAAATTCTTTAATCAACTTCTGAATATTCCGTAATATTCTGGCGTCGTCCAACTTCTTGTTCATCGGATTTTGGACAAAAAATCCATCGGCACAGTTACAGATCCAATTGATTAAGTCCGAATCGCCGGTCAATTCGTAAATCTGCTTAATCCGATCAAGCGGATTAACCGCCCCGCCCTGTTGCCACGATTCAGGGTCAGCCTTATTTTGCGACCATTTGTAAACCAAAGACTGCGACAATCCCAATTCCGTAGCGATCTTTTTGGCACTGGATTTACCGAATGCCTTTTTCAGGACTTCATGAGATTCCAATGAGAGACCCTCCCTTTCAGACAATGTTGAAAGTATAAACGGTCGCTTAGTCGGTGTTAATTACAATTTCGGGATTTGTTTGTAATGCCTATGCTTGTTTCTCGGGATTGGCCATCTTTTCTATGATCCAATCTTCGCCGATTTTCTCAGGAACAATGATCCCGACGGAAACAATCGCCTTCAAACATTCTTCAACGGTCCAACCCGGGTCGATAGTCTCGCTGGCTCTGACCATCGCGACAAATCCAGATCCGGGGGTCGGGGAAGTGGGGATCAAAACGAACAACAATTCTTCGCCGGTTTTGGTATTGATCTTGGAATTCATTAAAAAGGCCGGGACCCAGATTTCTTCCCGGACTTTGACGAGCAGCGCTTTTTTAAAGGCTTTGCTTTGGCCGTCAGCGACGGAGAGACCCTGCGCCAATTGTTTACCAGCGCCATAAATAACTTTGACGAACGGAATGCGCTCGCTGATCGATTCGAGTATTTTAAAAAACTGGCGGCCGATGATGTTGCTGACGATAAGGCCCACTAAGTAAAGGGTCAGCAAAAGGAGCAAAATCCCCAATCCGGGAATTTGCCGGATTTTGACAAATTTTTCCAGAAATTCCATAATATTTTTATCAATCAGATTATAAACCAGCGTAATAACGAACACGCACAGCGCCAGCGGAATGACCGCCAGCAAACCACGAAAAATACAAACCCCCATATGCTGAAAAAAACCTTTTCTCATAAACGACCTTTCTTTACATTAAAATTAATTCGCACATTCATTTCTTCGCTTGAAATTGATGCTATAATATTTCAAAATTAAAATCTGTGAACTATAAATTTTTCCTCAAAATTCATGAATAAAAACGGCAAAGCTTTTTTAAACTTCCTGATCTTGCTTCTTTTGATCGCCGGGATTGGCTATGTCATCTATACCAACAAAGATTTTCAGCGCACGCACAAAAAAGAAATCACCAAGATCAACTTTTACCTGCGTGATTATATCAAAGCGTACAAAGATTTTACCAAAGATTTCTACGAGAAAGTAGCCGAATGGAAGAAATCTCACCCTTCAAAGCAAAAAGCCATCCCCGGTGAAAAACCACTCGAGACCTGGACGTTCGAAGAAATGATCTTTAACGCCGAGACCCTGGAACGAGAAATGCCGCCAGAAATGGTCAAACACCAGAATGACGAAATCACTGTGTGTTCGTTTAACGCTGATTTGATCATTAATAATCCCCTCACCGACAAAGAAATCATCCATCTGGCCAATATCATGCGTTTTTGTGGAGTGAGTGCCATCACCAACCTGCGTAACGAAAGTTCGCTAAAGAGGATTTCGACCGCTTTGAAAATTTTACGCTATAACGCCGTTTATCAGACCGTTGCGGGGACCGGCTCCGCCGCAAAAACATTTTACGCCTATCTTTACCGCGACGACCGGATCCAGCCGGTGCAAAAAGCTGAACTTTACAAAGGCGACGTTCCGCTTCCGGTTACGCCGGCCTATGGAATTTTTAAAGCTGGCGATTTCGACTTTATCATAGCCAACTTTGCAACACCGTCGTCGGGAATTCCACTGGATTCGCTCCTTGTACTGGAAAAATTTTCGGAAGCGATAAAAAACGAATTTTCCGATACACAGGACCTGCTGATTTTCGGCGACTTTGCTTTTGAATCCCGCGGAATCATCTGGGACAGTTCTTCCCTGTTACCGAACATCGCTCGTACCCTTCCGGCAGATCGCGCCCCGCTTGATCTGCTCGGTGATTTCTGGTTCCGCAAAAACGATTTAATTGAATTCAATGGCCGCTCAGGGGTCATCAACCTTAACTCCCAGTCCTTTCCTTCCAAAAGTAAACCGCCGTTGACCGCAAACAAACCCCTGTGGACGCAATTTAAACTTTTACCTGATGACGATCAATAAACTAGAAGATCAAAATTAACCGACGGTCGATAGATCTTTCCGTCGCGCGCTAAACTGGTCGCGGCCATAAGTGCCGCAGCACTTTCCGGACGCTTGAGCGCTTGCAAAGCATGGCCCATAATTTCAAAAGCCTGCGCATAAGAAAAACCTTTTCGGACCGCTTCCTGAATATACCCAACCGAAGCCTCATGTTTTTTTAATCCAAACGACGCCAAACCGGCATAATAACTTCCTACACCCTGATCCAAAACGCCTTGTGCCACACCTTGACGGGCATAGAGCAACATGGTCGCATAGTCTTTTTGCGTTGCCGCCAGCGCTAACGCCTGTAAATAAGCCCGCCCATAAGCATCAATTAAATATTGCCCCATCGCATCGGCCAAAACAGCAGAACTTTTAGTCACCGGCAGCAGCGGCTTGTAAACCCTGGAGGTGACTATGAATTGTAAATTATCGACGAGCGGTACGCTAAGACTTTTCTTGAACAACGCTAACGCTTTGGCTTCATCTCGGGTTTTTAGCGCAATGATACCCTGATTATAGTAAAAATTAAAAACCTTCGGATTAAGACGGACCGCCTGTTGATAAGCCGCTAAGGCACGGTCGGTTTTTCCGTCATAGTAATAACAAAAACCCTGCATCGCATAAGCGTCGGGCATGTCCGGCATCAAAGCGCTCAATTTACCGTAATACAATTCAAATTCTTTATTTTTCTTAAAATTAAATGTGCTGCGATCGCGATTAAATTCGAGTAAGTAATCGTGCGACGGCATATAGCGGCTTAAGGCACTCGTAACGACGTGGTTCCAGGCGCGGGGAAAGTTTCCCACACTGAGTAAAAAAATAGCCGCCAGAACATATAAGACCGCGGTACGCGACAGGAGTTGTTTTAATATTTTAAACATTCCGCTCCTTGTACCATTGCCGGAGAAATCCCGCGAAGAACAATAAATAAAACATCAATAGAAAAATTTCAACGCGATAACGCCAAGGTTCGCCAAAACGAAACTCAACCACATTGCGTCCGGCCGGAAGAAATATTCCTTTGAAAGCCACGTTGGCCCGATACAACATGACCGGTTTATCATTAAGAAACGCGTGCCAGCCAGGATAATATCCGTCATTAAAAACCAGGAATTTGTCGACGGTAAGTTTCGTTGCAAGGCGTATGGTATTCACATCACTTTTGCTGACATAAAATTGTTCGCTCTCTTTTTCAATAACCAGAGGTGTGGCCGCAACGCTGTTCGCCGGCCGGTTCAATTCTTTCAAAGCCGCGTTCATTTCGACAGGAGGAATATAGGCCAAATTAGCTTGCTGACGCCAGGTTTGCTCAAGCGTTTTTAAATCCTGTTTTTGTTCATCAAAGCTCACGACGCGATCGTAAAGGATGAATTTCACAAAAGTATAATCTTTCAAGACCAAAAAATCGACGTTGTCCCAGAGCAGGTTATACCATTGGGTCCCAAAATAGAGTGGATTATTTCTTGCGGTGGTTTCTTGAGTGAGGTCCTGCGAATCGACGAGCAGAATGGTTTTTTGCCCACGGGTGTACTGAAAGTCCGGCGTAGCTTGATCATAAACCGACAAGGCGAGATATTTAGAAACATTACGACTTAAGTGGTGATACGCTTCAATCGGTTCAACCGCAACTAAAATAAAACACAAACCGTAAAAAACCCACAGCGATACGCGGCCCCAAAGAACCGCTGCAAAGAGCAACAAGCTCATAACAACAACTGCCCAGGTCGAATAATTAAAACTGTCGCGCCAAAACAAAAAGGCAGCAAAAGCTAAATGCACAGCAACAACAAAATATAGAGCCATCATCTTTCTTCGTTTATCGTCCGCAATCATATTGAAGAACAATCGGAGCTGTTCAACGACAAATAAAATGAGCAAAGGCAGAATCACTAGCCAAAGAAAAAAATGTAGATTACGAAAATATTTAAAGAAGAACACGTGTCGATGGAGAAAATCATAGACCGGCACCAGATACGGCGATCCCATTAAGAAAAGAAAAAATCCCCAAATAAACATAAAAGCAAGTTTACGATTTGTATGCGTAAACAATCCGAGGACGAGAAATAGTAAACTCAAAACCGGGACATAAAAGACCGCAAAATCAAAAAGCCGCAAATCTTCCAAATAAAACAACGAAAATAATAAATCTTCGGGAATTGCCCAGTAAGTCGCAACATCAGATTCAACACTCAAAACATTTTGCGTACCAGCATTAAAATGGCGCAACGGCATAGCAAATGTACCCTGTCCGGCTTGTTTAAAAAACATAAATCCAGGGATGAAGGACATCGCGACCGCAGCCAGACAGAGCAAGAAAAACCACGGATTCCGTCGGATAAACTGTATCAAATGAAAGAGAAAATCCCTGCTTTCCTTTGGGAAGACCAGAAGGAAGAACAACGCGAAGGTCAACGCAATCACAAAGAAATAAAACGGAATGTATGTTGTCATCAAAAGCATCACGCAAAAGACTAACCCTGCAAGAGCATATTTTTGCATCGTACGACCGAAGACCAGGAGAAAATAAAAAAACCAAATCGTTGGTGTCATGAACATCATGATATACGAATCAAACACGCGAGTACCTAAGGAGGAGAAGGTTAGAAGGACGAAGGCCAGCAGTGCAGATTTCTTATCTTTAAGGACTTCCAGTGCGAGCTTATAAAAACCAACCATGCCCAGAAAGTAATAAAACGTGATGAATGACGCGAAGACGGCCCAATAACTCAGGCCGAGTTTATAAGGAATGGCGAGCAGCAGAAGCAACGGATTAAACGGTCCGATCCGCCGGAGGAAAAATTCATTGGGAGACCCGCAGCTCCAGAGTGGGTCCCACAGCGGGTAAACACCGATGGAAATATTATCGATGTAAAACTTCAAGTGGTCGTAGAAGGAAACTGCGTCTGAGATCAGCGGCGCTTCGCGCAGCAAGAACACGCGAAAACAGAAGATCCAGACCAGAACGGTCAAGCCACCGACGAGCCAAAACAAATCGATACTTTTTTTCACCCGCCCATTATATCAGTTTAAAATTTCACATCCATACCGACGGCGAAATTTCTTTCCGGAGCTGGGAAATAAGATTTATCGCTAGAAGACGTCGATTTTGCAACATATTCAGAGTAGCGCATATCGAAAATATTATTCGCTGCGGCATAGATCTCATAGTTTTTGGCTTTATATGTCAATTTTGTATCGAGGACCTGAAACGGTTTGACTCGCGACGTGACGTTCTGTACGTCGTTGATCGCAAAACGTGACCCAACGAAACGGCCCATCAGAGCAAAATTATAATGCGTCATGAAATCCGCCGAGAGCGTCTGGCTGGCTGAATGCGTCGGAACCATGGGGATATATTTATCGTCGTTGGGCCCTTTGTCGAAACGCGCGTTTTGATATGTGTACGACGTGATCAAGTCCAGTCCGTTGAGAAAGCCGATATTAAGCAATTTAAATAAATCTAATTTGTTATCATATTCAATCCCGAAACGACTGGTTTTATCATAATTGCGGTTAGCGAACGTGACCGGATCAAAGAAAATTTCGTTTTTATTAACCATGAGATAAGGCGTCACACCCACGATAAAAGTATCACTAAGGCTGTGCTTGACCCCGACTTCATACTGCACACCGGACTGTTGTTTCAAATTAAGATTCAATCCGGGAGTGATCCCGAATCCGGGGAAGTTGGCGGTACTGTACCATTCATCCGTCGCCAAGAAACGGAAGGTCTGCTGCCAGCTAAAGTGTAAGTTTGAACCTTTGGCATATTCGTATTTCAAACCACCGGAGTTAACCCATTGGTCCGGAGCCTGTTCCTGATCGACGACGACATTGCGTTGATGAAATTCATATTTGGCACGATTATAGCGAGTGCCGGTGCTGATAAAAACATCCTGCAGCAATTCATATTGCAAATGCTCATAAACACCGAACTCCTGCTTCTTGATCGTGATGTCGTCAACGTTGTCGCCGCTTCCTAAAATATCGTTCTTATGATTGTAATAATCAATCCCAGTTATAAAATTGACTTCTTTGTTAAAGATCGTGCGGTCAAAAACATATTTCCCTTCGATGCCGTAGGTGTCGATGGACCGCTTGGTGTGAAATGGCCCGTAGGTATTGAAGGAATCAAACGAGTCGCGGTTACGATATAGCAAGTCGACATTAAGCCCTCCCATATACATTTCCTCGACAGAAGGAGAGGCTTTGAGATTGACTTTCACATAACGGTCTTTCGTGGAGGCGTAATCGTCAGGATTGGTCGTCGCACGGCGTCCCAAACTGGCCAGGTCGGCCGATAAGAGTCCGCCCGGTAACCTGGTGTCGTCATTGTGCCAGCCAACTTCAACTTCACCGGCATAATCCTGTGAAAATTCATAACCCAAGCGGGTATTAAAATCTTTCGCTAAAGAATCACTGTTCTCACGATACCCATGGTGATCGTCATATTGCGAATACAAAAAATAGGAAAATTTGCTATTCTTGCCTTTGGCGCCAGAAATCTCTAAATGTTGGGCGCTAGAATTATAACTGGCATACTTCACGCCGACTTTGGCGTGCATGTCACCCTCACCTTTCTTGGTGATGATATTGATGACACCGCCGACGGCATTATCACCGTAGAGCACCGACGCACCCCCGTGAATGATTTCAATGCGTTCCACCGCGCCGATGGGAATTTGCGAGAGATCCGGTCCAGAAATATCGATGGCGTTGATCTTGCGACCGTTAACTAAAACTAAAACGTTGCGGGCGGCGGTGTCGCCGAACCCGCGGATGTCGAAGATAGCGGTCCTGCTGGTGCTGTTATCATATGTGTTAATACCCTGCGCATAACGTAAAAAATCAGGGAGACTGTTGGCGTTGGACGCTTCAATTTGTTCCCGTGTGATGACCGTAACGTTACTGGCAACCTTATATTCTTTTTGTTCCAAACGCGAACCGGTGACGACGATGGTGTCTAGATCGATACTGGCCCAAGCGTTAATGGTATTTAAAATGAGTACTGTGGTTAAAACGACGATCTTCTTCATTTTCTCTCCTTAAGGTTAGTGATCCTTCGCTGCGCCAGGCCTCCCAAAGGATCCTAACAGTTGCTCAGGATTATTTGCCTCTTCCTCTGAAGAGGCAAATAAAAAATCCCAATCGAATATTAATTCAATTGGGATTGCACCCTTGTCGCTTTGACCCCAAGGTAGCAGCACGTGTCTTTGTCTTGCGCAAAGATTTGCTTTTATACCGGCCGGCGACCTGACTAAACCCCGACATGCAGTTGCAAATCCTTTAGATTTGCAACATCGGGCCCTACGGGCGGATCGTCATAAGACAATCCGGTATCACAGTGGCGGGACCGCTCCCGATTCGCACGGGATTCCCCTTCCGGTATAACTATAGTAATAACAGAACGGCTACGATAATAAAACTTTGGCAAAACGTGTTTTTGCAATGCGCTGTGCTAAAACGTCATATCCATAAAAAAAGACCACACTATATACTAGGGTACTTAACAATGTCGAGCGAAAAAATGGGACGGCTAACCAGAAGCATTCCTGAATGCCGGCCCATGTTTTGGGATACATCATCAGCCACGCGCCGAAATTGGTGATGACAAAAAATAAAACCGCTGAGGCTAACGAAGCCAGCACAATATTAGGATAAGTCCTGCGGCTGCGCAAAAAGATCCCCAAAGCCGAGATCAACAAGACGCTGCCCCAAGTAAAAAGAATGGTGTCGTGAAAACCGATCAACAGGTCAGTAATTATCATCAACACGAGCGGCATAAGAAGCGCCCGTCGGGGGCTTAAGTAAACGCCGCCAAAAAGTGCCAACGCCAGAATCGGCGTGAAGTTCGGGACATGAAAAACCAAACGCGACAAAATACCGAAAAATAACAATAAAAAAACGAGCACTGTTTTTCTCCTAGTTCACTTGTTCAACTGTTGCATTATTGCGGATATTAAACCATTTCTTCAACATGATCCAGAACATCATCGTCGGGGGCAGCGTCAAGATGGGCGACAACATGACTAAGTAATACAACGGCCATTTGTTCTGAAAAATAAACATCGTGATCGAATACCAATAAAAGAACATTCCCCAGGCCGCGACAAAAAAAAGTGCCAGCAACAAAATCCGCGGTCCTTTGATAATAAGCGCGACAATCATCGTAAGACCATAAAATAAATGTGGGAACGCGTCACGCCAAACTTCATCAGGAAGCGGTGCGATTTCTCCCTGCTTGAGCAAGAAATCGGGCTTAAAAATGACGAGTAAATTTAAAACGATCGAAACACCAACGAAAAGCGCAACATAAATCCTCGCAATTAGCGGGATCCATATTTCTTTTGCCGATTTCTTTTTAGAATCAGCTGCGGATTCGGTAACCAACTGCTGCTGTTGAATGGAAATCGTCTGAGCTTTATGCTGTGCGGTCGCAGATGCAGCTTTGGCGGCTGTCGCTTGTTTCGCCGGCTGATCGGCGATCAAGGCCTTATAATATTCTTCACTAAACTGCTTTTTTTCTTCCAGACAAGCCAAAAAATATTCGATAATCGTCTTGGTCGGTGTCGTGCTCGTACGCGGCTTGTCAATATCAATCAAGAACTTAATGATTTGTTCAGAAAGCTTATCATTCTTGATAAGTTCTTCGTAATCACGGGACACCGCGACAAAAAGGGCCCACTCGTAGATTTCATTTTTTGAAATCTCACCCGTCTGAAACCCGATGAGCTTAACAAAGAGCAGTTTGCGTTCTACTGACATTAAAAGGCGGACAAAACTTGGTTAAGTTGCTTCTCTAACTCTTTAACCTGGTCATCTTTTTCAAGTAAAATTTTTTCCACCATATCAAGCCGTTCCTGCGAGTCTTTGAAGCGGCCTTCCATTAAAGCAAAATCCTCATCGGTACGACCCGTCGGAACTTGCGCACTCAACTGTTTCTTGACCGCGACCAATTGTTCTTTGAGGGCGGCCATCCTTTGATCGCTCAACTTAATATCATACCGTCCAAGAAATTCCATCTGTTCGCGGGCCCAAAGAAGCTTGTCCTTAAGTTTGGTGACCAAAAAATCCTGACGCTTGATCCACTGTTGATAAGCGACTTCATTCTGGTTTTGCGGGACAGGAAGATTTTGAGGATCTACTGCAACAAGAGGAGCTTGATCCAGTGCCGGCAATGGTTCAGCAGATAAACGGCCTAACCGGTCTTCCAGATCGGCCATTGTTTTCTTCACATCGTCATATTGCTTGGTTGTCTGCACGTATTTCTCTTCGCTACTCTTAAGTTTGTTCTCGGTAAAGATCAATTTTTCCTGCGCGGCATTTAATTCGGCGATCTTTTTTTCTAAAGCTAACTTTAAAATATTAAGTTGTTCTTTTAACTGCTCTTCCGTATTGGCTCTTTCAGATTTGTAATTACCAAACTCTTCCTGGATCGCCTGGAGCTTCTTTTCATATTCGATCTGCTTGTCTTTGAAATCGTACTGCTTAGAATTGAGGTCAGATTCCATGGCCGCGATCTTATCGGAAAGGCCTTTCAATTTCTCTTCTTTTGCTTTGATCAGTACGACTTTGGAATCCAGATTGGTTTTTGTTTCGTGCAGATCACCCTGAAGGGCCTCGACTTTTTGATCTTTTTCCGCTACATTGCTTTCGAGATCTTTTATCAACTCCTGGTCTTTCTGCGCCATTTCTACAACTTGCGAAAATTTCTTTTTCAAAACAACATTCTGCGCTTGCACCGATTTCGGATTCGCCGCCGGGATGTTGCGATCTAGCGGTTTTTCGGTGGACATCTCTTTAGCATTCGTAGCCAAACGCTCGTCATCTTGCATTAACGCCGCTTTTGTTTCCTGCACCTGCGGTCGGGCCTTTTTGTCAGCTTCACTCATACGCATTGCTTTTTTCTTCGCATACTTCATTTCAATATCTTTTTCCTTCTGAGCGAGATCGGACTTCATATCCACTAAAACCGCGGCCTCTTTTGGCGAAAGATCGGCATCATCTAGCATAGACATATTGTTGTCGGAATCCTCGGAGGATACATCCGGAATCACGACATCTTCTTCGCTGACCACAATATCGCCGGCTTTGACATGATTCGATTCAGACTCAACACTTCTGCCGCGGCCCTTTAGTTTTTCTTCATTCTTAATCTTGGCACGGAGTTTCTTGATAGCAATTTTTTCATCTTGAGCGGCCTCTTTGTCAATTTTTTTGTAACCGGCTTGTTGTTCTTTATTTGCCTGGACTTCAACCTTTTCTAGGGCTTTATTTTCAGCAACGGAAACAGCTTCCGGAACACCATCATTGTCAACATCACGGAATATCGTTTTTTCTTTCTTACCAATCGGCGTACCTTCAAATTTAGCGTGTACTATTTCAATCTTCTTGGCGGTCTGCTCGTCAATCTTCTCCCGCAATTCGGCTTTTTTCGCGGCCGCTTCTTTTTTAATACCGGTTACAACCGCTGCTTCCCGACTCTGCGGACTTGCCGTTGTTGCCATTAAAGACGAGGGCTGCATCGCAGTCGATTTGGGTAAGGAACCCACAGTAGATGAAGATTTAGATTTAGCCACAGGTTTGGCAACTGGTTTTTCTAATATAGGTTCTGAGACCGGCTCTGGTTCTAGCTCTGATTCCGTTTCGACTGCGGATTGGTCAATGGCCTCTAAATTTTTTTGGGTATCGATTTTTTCAGTGGCGGCTTCTTCGGCAATAACTTTCTTGGACTTAAGAGCGTCGGACACCTCAGGCTTTACAGATTTTTTCTCGCCTTCCGGGCACGGTGGACATTCCGTGACCTCGTCAGTTGCGGACTTGGAAGTTTTAGCAGCAGGTTTTTTCTTTGTAGATTTAACCGTTTTGGCCGTAGGTTTTTTGGCCGGAGTCTTAGTTTTATTTGTTTTCTTCAAAAGCACTTCTTGATCTAGGGCGGCTTGATCGCGGACCGCTTTTAAAGCAGTCGCTTCTTCTTTTGCAATTTGCTCTTCGATATCATTTAAAACCTGATCTTCATCGTCGTCAGAAGAAACGTAAGATTTTTCGGATTCCGCATTGATAGACTTCGCTTTGGATTTGGTTTCAGATTTCACAGCTACAGCAGGACTGCTCTTTTTGGCGATCTTCTTTTGAGTGTCTTTCGGAGATTCTTTCTTGCTATGAGATTTGCCGTCTTTTTTTGTTTCTTTCTTTTTGTGATCAGCTTTTTTGTCTTTTGCGATTGGGTCCTGCTCGCGGCCCTGCGGTCCCTTACTGCTGGCGCCCAGTATCTTGATATACATCAAGGCTTCCTCATTATCCGGATCGGCTAAAAGGGCCTTCTGAAAATCGATAATGGCAATATCATAATTTTTGGCCTTAAATTCTTTTTTGCCTTCTCCGACATAAAAATGGGCCGCCAGATTAGATTTAGCATTGGCACAAGGGATAAAAACAATTGCGCTTAAGAACAGTACAAAGAAAAGACTGAAAATTTTTTTATTCATAAGAAGTATGTGGCCTTGGATTTCGTCGGGGTTCTTTATTGTTAATGATGTTTTGGATTATAACATTGTTGAAATAGCCCTGCAACAAAGGTTAAGAATATTTATCGAGCCCCAAAAATAAACTTTTATTCGGCAAAAGTTTTATGCTATAACTATCGTCAGTCCAAAAATGAACATGTAACCTCTTCTTCTATATATAAGCCCTGATGACCGTCCAAGCCCCAACCCCAATGCTCGCGCAATACCAAAAGGTCAAAGCGCAACACAAAGACTCCATCCTTTTCTTCCGGCTTGGTGACTTTTATGAGATGTTTTATGACGATGCTAAAGCGGCGTCCAAGGTCCTGGACCTGGTTTTGACCGCCCGCGGCCGCGGAACGCCCAATGAAGTTCCTATGTGCGGGATCCCGTTTCATGCGTCCGAAGGATATATCAGCCGTTTAATTAAAGCCGGATTCAAAGTCGCTATCTGCGAACAGGTTGAAGATAAAGCCGATGCCGTTGGAATCGTCCGCCGCGATGTTATCCGCGTCATTTCCTCAGGGACCTATCTGGATGAACATTCCGCTGATTCCCGCTATCTCTGCGCGTTAAGTCCCAACGGAAATACGATGGGCGTTGCCTTTATTGACCCTGTTTGCGGTACAATTCAAGCCAACCAATTCGAAAATCTTCATAAAATTGTCGAACTTCTAGCCAAATTACCTATTTATGAGTGCGTTTACCCCTCCAGTGAAGAAAAAAAGATCAAGGCTCTTCTACAAAATCCCCTCCTAAGAACAAAGACCCTGACCCTCAGCCCGGTGGAAAACTGGTCTTTTAACCCGGACATAGCCGCCAAAAACCTTTGTGAGCATTTTTCGGTCTTAAATTTACGCGGTTTCGGACTAGACGGATTGACCATGGCGGTGGCCAGTAGCGGCGCGCTCTTGGAATATTTGAAAATCATGAACCGTCAGCCCCTGCGCCATATCGACCGCATCAGCCTTTATAGCGACGAGGAATATGTTTATTTGTCCCCAGCGGCACACTATGGCCTCGAAATCGAAACCTTTTTTCGGACGATTAACCACACGTTGACCGCAATGGGCAAACGAGAATTACGGTCTTGGCTTAGCCATCCTTTGCGCAAGGTCGAGGCGATAATGGAACGGCAAAATGCGGTGACCCTTTTACGCGGCCAAACCGAAAGCTTACGCAGCCTTAAAATTTGCCTAAGTCCTTTGCCCGATCTGGAAAAATCGATTTCCAAGTTGAGTTCCGGATATACCCACGCCAAAGACATCCTTTCGATTCGTAACAGTTTGTCACTGATTCCTCTAATCCGCGAAACTGTTGCCCCCTTTGCCAATCAGAATAAACTTTTTACCATCGCCGATATTGCCAATTTACGAAAGCTACTCGAAGCCGCAGTTAATCCGGACATGCCGCTGGCGAATAATGAAGGAAAAGTCATCAAGCGCGGCTTTAATGCCGATCTAGATCATCTTAAAGATATTCAGCAAAACGGACAGGAATGGCTGCGCCAATATCAGACCAAAGAAATCACCCGCAGCAAAATCAATTCGCTCAAGGTCGGTTTCAATAATGTCTTCGGTTATTACATTGAAGTCACGAAAGCCAATGCGCATCTAGTCCCGCAGGATTTTGTGCGCAAACAAACGCTGGTCAACGGCGAACGTTTTATTACGCAGGAATTAAAAGAATATGAAGAAAAAATTCTTACCGCCGAAGATAAAATCCGCAAGATCGAGGATGACCAAATTGAGGAATTAAAAAAGACGATTCTTGACCATACCGCGGCTTTACATCAATTCAGCCGAAGTATCGCGGGGCTCGACTGTTTGTATTCGCTAGCACTGCTTTCGCTGGAATCCGGCTACAGCGCGCCGACGATCAACAATGAACATATTCTCGATATCAAAGAAGGCCGTCATCCCGTCGTGGAAAAGACTTCGACCCAAAACTTTATCCCTAACGACACCTACCTTGATGGCCAGGACCAACATTTGATTATTTTGACTGGGCCAAACATGGCCGGTAAGTCAACCTATATCCGTCAAATTGCACTGTTGGTCATTTTAAGCCAAATGGGAAGTTATGTTCCGGCAAAAAGCGCTCTCATCGGTGTCGTCGATAAAATTTTTACCCGTATCGGCGCGCATGATGATATCACCAAAGGTCAGAGTACTTTCATGGTGGAAATGAGCGAAACGGCGGACATTCTCAACAATCTAACGCCGCGAAGTCTGGTCATCCTCGACGAGATCGGACGAGGGACCAGCACCTATGACGGTTTAAGTTTAGCCTGGGCGCTAGCCGAACATTTCCAAAAAAATAAAAGCCGCACGCTTTTTGCCACGCACTTTCATGAACTGACCGCTTTGGCCGGCGAACTTACCGGGGTCAAGAATTACAATGTCGCGGTCAAAGAATGGAAAGACGAAATTATCTTTCTGCACAAAATTATTCCGGGAAGTACCGACGACAGTTACGGAATTTACGTGGCCAAGTTGGCCGGTGTTCCACAGGACATTATCGCCCGGTCCAAAAAGATTTTGAAAGAATTGGAAACACGGGGCAATCTCAAGCAGCGTTTAATCAGCAAGCCCACATCACCGGATGACGATGAGCTTTCCCTTTTCAATGCCGGCGATGATCCAGTTGGGAAAGAATTAAAAGAAATCATCGAGAACCTCGACGTGAACAAGATGACGCCGCTCGAGGCATTAAACAAAATTCAGGAATTAAAAAAGATTCTTGAGTGAGGTTGGAATGGGCATCCTTCGTTTGCTTAAACAGTCCTCGCCACGAAGAATACCCATTCCAACCTCACTCCTAATAAAGGCAATCACCATGAACCGTGTCCACATTTTATCTCCTGACGTCATCAGCAAAATCGCCGCCGGTGAAGTCATTGAACGCCCGGCCTCAGTCATCAAAGAGCTGATCGAAAACAGTCTCGACGCCGAAGCCGACAACATCGAACTGCATCTAAAAGACGCGGGCAAAGTCCTCATTCACTTAAAGGACAGCGGCAGCGGCATCCATCACGAAGATTTAGAAACCGTTTTTGAACGCCACTCAACGAGTAAAATCCAGACCGCTGACGATCTTTTCAATATCCAATCTTTGGGTTTTCGTGGCGAAGCGCTTTATAGCGTCGCGGCCATTTCCGACATCGTTCTGCGCAGCAAAACACAAGACCAAGATTCCGGCTGGGAAATTCATGTGCGCGGCGGTAAGAAAATCGGCATGAAACCGGTGGCCATGAAAAACGGTACGGAAATTGAAGTCAAAGAATTGTTCTATAATACTCCGGCTCGTCGTAAATTTTTAAAAAGTAACACCACGGAAATCAATCAAATCTTAAACACCGTCATCCCCTATTGCCTGCTTTATCCGCAATGCCGTTTCTTGGTCATGCATGATGGCCGCACGCTCGTTGATCTTGCTCCAGTCGATAGCCAAAGTAGCCGCATTGCCGAAACACTTAATCTGGAACAAAAACATTTACTCACGATCAGTGAAAATTTTCGCGAACAGGATTTTGCCGCGCACATGATCTTGGGCGATATCAATGTCAGCCGCAGCCGCCGCGATCTGCAGTTTATCTTTATCAACGGCCGTCCCGTGCAAAGCAAAGCGATCGGCTTTCATATGAATGAAGTCTATCGTTTAATTTTGCCGCCAGGTCATTATCCTTTTTATGCTCTTTTTCTTACGATCCCGGCCCCGCACCTTGACGTCAATATTCATCCGACCAAACGCGAAGTCAAAATTAAAGATGAAAATAATTTGATGCCGATGCTGCGCAATATGGTCGAGCAAGCGCTCATGACCGCCGGGAAAGTCAAAGAAATCACCGAAAAAACAACACTGACACAAGAAACCATGGCTTTGCGCCGCGCATTATCGCAAAGCAGCGGGAAAGAATCCTTGTCCTATCCGCTTTTTGAAAACGAAACAAAAGCGCCGGGTGTCGCCGAGAATTCTTCTGTGACCGAACAGTATACTTTTCCGCAGCAAAGCCATTTTGCGACGCCGGAAGGCACTTGCGCTTCTTATAACGCGGGAGAAAACCTCACCAACAAATTTTCCCGCAGCCGTTATTTAGGCGCCTTCATTAATAAGTTTTTGTTATTTGAAGCGGACCGTTCGCTCTTGATCGTCGATCAGCATGCTGCGCAAGAACGGATTGTTTTTGAAGCTTTGATCAAACAGATGGACCGCGGAAAAGTGGAAGTGCAGAATCTTTTGACACCAGATCTTTTGCAGGTCTCGGTGGTAGAAATGCTAGCGTGGGAAGAATGTAAAGACACGTTGGATAAATTAGGATTGACCACAACACAATTCGATAAAACAACCGTCGCCATCCACAGTTGTCCGGCGCTGTTGAGCGATCCGATCCGCGCGGTGCGTGAATTATTGGCCGGGGGAAACATCAATCGTGCCGATCATGCGACCTTGGCCCGTCGGGCGTGCCGCGCTTCCATCCGGGCCGGTGACCCGCTCAAACCCGCCCAGGCGGAATTTCAAAAAGAACAACTCCTCAAATGCCGCGACCCATTCGCTTGTCCACACGGCCGCCCCACAGTTATTGAACTCAAAGAAGCCTTTCTCGATCGACAATTCTTGCGGACTTAATCCTATCCATCAAGCGAACTGATAAGTAAGCCTAGGACGGCGACGCTGACCGAGCCTTCCGTGTAATCATTTTCCTGGCGGAACTGTCCGGCGTTAAACGGTCGAAGGTGCCAACGGCGCAAAACAATTACCATGTAGTAACGGATTCTGGTGAAGGTGATCTTCTTGGATTTCGCCGTTAGAGTCTTGATCTGCATACGGGTAAATTCTTGTGTAAGACCAACACCGGACAAGGCACTGCGGAAAAATCTCCCCGCGACGTTAGCGAACTCTTCTTTTATCAACCGATCCGAGGAAACAATGCCCTCACCCACTGAGAATGTGCTGTGTTGTTCCCTAGCCTGCTGCACATTGACAGCAGCGAACCCAAAAACTTCTCCAACTAAAACAGCACGGCTTGCTTTACCATTCGCTACCTTTACGGTCGCGTTTTGCCTCACTCCGACGAAACTTCCGCGCAAAGCATCTTGCCTTAAACGATCTTGACGCAAACCATAAATAAATTCTACCAACGGATTCAACGTACGGCTGTTTTGTACACTGGCCACAAACGGAACATATCTGGCGCGATAACGACGTTCTTGCTCCAATATTTTCTTACGGTCGCGCAAGAGAACCGGCCAGCGGTCCCAGTAACGTTTTTCTAAAATGCTCTGCCGTTCTTTTAACGAGGTCAAAGTTCGCGGCACGTTTTGTTGCGTCATTCTCTTTGTGACTCTCACAAGCCCCGAAGATCCTCGCGATAAATTCTCTCCAAACAGTTCGCCCGGATTCTTTTCTAGCAACATTGCCAATTCTCTGGGATAGGGTTTATGGATAACTCGTCTATTCTTGATCCAATAATTCACCAGCGCCTTACTCACTTTCAAAAGTCCCATCTTTCGTAATTCTGTGGCAAGTTCTTGATGAGTTAGACCACTTTCTTTACGCAAAAGGTCAATGCGTTCACCAAGGTGCCTTTTGCTTAAGGCCTCGGCGCGTGGTTCTTGTGTCAACTCACTGACAATATCCGCGCCACGGCTTTCTAAGATCATCTTAAGCTGAGCAACATGTAATTTGTTTAAATCGGTTTTCCCATTCGTGATCAATACCGGGAAAGGTTCCTGGTAGGAAACTTGTCCGACAATATTCATAGTCTTTTGTAACATAAGAAGGTCGCGCGGATTAACCTTCAATAAGTTAATTAATCTGACCAGGTCCTCCAACGACGGGATAAAGGTATTATTAATCCATAATGCGACGACGCGAGTAGGATCGACGTCAAGAGCTTCAGATAACTGGTAACGGGTTAATCCCATAAGCAATCTTAAAAGATTGATACGTTCGCCAAAATTTCTGACCGAGAGTGCTTTCTGAAGAGGCAATCCAGTCAAAATCTCGCTCGTAGTCGTCCCTAGCGCCACTGCCAACTTTGCCCACATCCAAGGCATTTCCAGGAAATGTTCTCCATTTTGATGCTCCACCTCATAAACTTTTGTTTTAAGCAAATTAAAACTCTTATGGGGGACGATTTTTGCTAAACGTTCCGCTAATTGTGGGCGGGTCAATTTTCGTAATTTACGATAATGTTCCACCCATTGACCGCTCAAGCGTTTACTGTGATCGCATCCAGTAAATCCTTCCGTAAGCGCCCATGATCCTTTCTGAAATGTCAGCGGGAGACCCATTGATTTCAGGGCTATCATTCCAGCGCTTAACATTCTTTGCGAACGAATATAACTTGTCTTTTGGTATTTTTGCATAATGGCTTTTTTAGCCACTAGCTTGATTTCTTCCATAATAGAAATATGTGCGATACTTATCCAGCGGCAATTCCAATAGGCGGTTAATCCTCCTGCCTGCTCAAGAATCACTCGAAATCTTTTAAACAAATCCTCAAGACTTTCTGGCTTACTGAGATTATCTGGCACATGAAGTCTCTGTTCAACGTGATTGCGAAAATCGTGACCGACGTTTTTTTTAAGAAACTCCAACATTGCATATACTGCAACATTCAGGATGGCCCCATCATTTTTTGTCGTCATTAGCGGAATTTGTAACATTAATTCTTGATTGCTCCATCGACCCCGATGCTGGGTCATCCACTGATAAACCATCAGCAATTCATGCATCGTATCAAATTGCTCATCTTTCCCGACATCTTGCATAAACTCGCGGAACAAATGACTGCTGATTAAATATTGAACAAGGGCCACCCCTTTTAAACCGTTCCAGCTCAACTCAACGGCGGAAGATGATCTAAAGATGACCGCCTTCCCTAGATTATCCTCGAGTGGTTCAATAATTAATCTTGCCTGAAGTCCGGCTTCAACATTCTGCAGATACAGGCTGGCATCAATAAATGGTCCACTGATCACCGACGATGAGGCGCGGTGATTATTCTTGCCCTTACCATTACGTATTTTTTCCAGTAAACCTTGCTTGCCATTCTTCATGGTTGCGGCGGCATCGTAGTACCGGTCCGTGTGGATGCGTAACTCGATATTATTATTCATGCCCCAGCCTAACTTAAGATAAACCATAGCGTAGAGTAAGGCTTGACGGCTCGTCTCATCGTGGTCAAAAAAGCCTTGGTGAATACGGATTTCACCATTCGCCGCTAAGGAAACCAAAAATCCGCGCGTCGGAACGAGGGTGGTGGCCATTAGAATATTAATTTTCCCCGAGAAAAGGTCGGTTTTTAACAACGGGGCCTGACTGATAACGTCTTGGATTTGGCGGAGTGAATGTTCTAACTGCCAAGCTTGTTCCTTATAATGATTGTCCTGACCCATGACTTGCGGATGTCCGTCAGCATCCCAGGTTAATTCCATAGAAATATGACGTGGTTGATTTGTAGACAACAAACGCGGGTTAATTCGATAAGGGGGTATACTTCCTTTTAAGTGATACCAGCGGTGGAAAACATCCAGCAAATCAATGGCGCCTGGCGGATGGGTTTCGTGGGCTCCGAAGACAATGTCATGCTCGCCGGGAATCAGAATAAAATGCGCGCCGATCAAACCTGCAAAATCCTGATTAGTCTGCCAAGGAGTCGTTGGGTCTTCTTTTCCGCCAACGACCCAGGCTTTATATTGCGGGGCCTTCGTGCGGATATGTTCACGCTCTTGGCCGGATAAACGTACGGCATTGATGAGCCATGCGGATTCCATTTGGCGACGGACATGTTTTTCTTTAGTGGATGAAATCTCCCGCAATCTTTTATCGTCGTCTAGACCGCTCCACAATAATATTCTGCGCATCAGACGGTTATGAGTCAGCATGCGGAAAATGCCCAGAACTTCCAACGGCAAACTAGCGGGAGCAAAAGCCGCAATTCTTAAGATCCACTTAACGAACGGCGTTGCGGTCATCAGATCTTCAGAGGGCGGTGAGACATACAAAACCGTTTCAATCTTATCTGCCAGGAAAGCCCAGACGGACGGATAACCGTAGGTTTCAAGGATACGCAAGTTTTCGCCAGGGAGATAAATACTCCGTAAAACGATTCTCGTGGCTAAAGAATGTCCGACAATATAAACCTTCTGTCCAGTCACGGTCCAATAATGATGGACCAGCCACAAGAAGAATAAACGTCGCAGAATGATCGGGTGCTTCTCGCCGGCAATGCGGATTAAGTTAGTGCTTTCCTCAGCACTTAGGACATCTTCGCCAATCTTGCCGGTTTTGACCAAAGACATGATCGTTTCCGTTGTATGCCAGGATTGCGGGACCACAATCATCGGGTCAACTAGAACTGCTCGTAATTCATGCGCATCAAAAGCCTGTTCCCCGGCAAGACCATGAAACGCTAGGACGACCGGCGCGCCGGTCTGACCTAGCATGACATCAACTGTGTGGCCGATGGCAATGGCTTTGTCGTGATAAACACGCCCTGGTCCTTCATCGACTTTGATGTGCGGTTCATGCTTTTGAAAATATAAATTCACTATTGTCAACAGTGAGATCATCGCGCTGCCGACAATTAAAAAAGAAATGGCTCCATGCGTTAAATAGGCAAAAACAGGAAACAGCAGAATGGATAAGCGAACATTGATTTTTGTGATGAAAGACAGGGTCGATGTGGAGTAGATGCCGCGTTCGCCATTGAGCTCAAGCGCGATGAAGCCTAACAACGAAACCAGAAATGCAGTTGCAAAAAAAGACAAAACTCCCCCCACCAGCGGCCACAACAAACCGCCCACAAAGAAGGGGATGCCCCGATACAAAAGTTCCTGCCGGAAAGCGGCCGGCGTCATGGCCTCAATCCATTTCACCCAACGCATGACAACCTTGTAAAAACGTTGTCTTTGCCCCTGCGATAATTTTTGCACATCAGTCAAGACCGCCCCCTGGTCTCCCCGCAACCATTGTAAGATGAGAACGGCATAATTTTTCGTTTGCGCCAACAAGGCCACTGTAAGAAAAACAAATAAGCCGACACTGCCTAAGATCACCACTGAACGAATCGGATAAAACTGACTAAATTTAATGCTGGCTAATCCCAGACGTGATGAATCATTGGTCTTTGTGCCTCCCTGTGACCATCGTCTGATTGTCGGGACGTATTGAATGGCGTTGAAAATTGCATGACTGACAATATTGGGGATAAATAATAAATATGCGGGGGAGTAAAATATTTTCTGTAAAACGTTGAGTGATCGATTAGACAAGCGCAGTAAAGACATTTCCCAGGCGGCCCATAGCGAGTAGAAGCCGGCAGCATAAAGATCGGGGAGATAATTTCCCTGAAACCATAACCACGACACGATCGCTGGTGACACCGCCATGCCGCTCCACACAAAGGCAATGCCCCAAGCCTGACGGACTCTCTGACGCTTTAAGTCCGGCGTTAAGTTGCCGACTCTTTCGAAGTGGCGTCTTAAGAATCGGAACGGCTGCAATGTTTCATATAATTCCGCAAAGGGCGCGTAAGCGATTTCAATGAGACTGACTGTGGGCTGAGAGATGAGCCATTTTTCGCTGAAGTATTTACGGCCGTCTTCATAAGTCTGCGGCAAGATCAACGCTGACGAGGCACGGACTTTAGAAAAGCGGCCACGACTAAAATCGCTATAGCTAAGCTCAAGCTGGGGGAACACGGCTAAAAGCGCCACGATATGTGAGCCGCCAAAGAACGCAACCCTCTTTCTATCTAAAAGAAGATTCATCCCCCAACGACGAAATTCATTAATACGGATTTTTAAAACACGAGCTCGTAGGGCTTGCTTAGCTTCCGCAGGTTTTCCTGACAAAACAAAATCCTCATAATCTGCGATCAAAGCTGGTTTTGCCAATTCAATTTTAACGCGTACGCTTGCTACCGGGAAACCAGTGAAATCACTTTTGAAATAAAGCCGCGGAGGAATATTAGAGACGAAAGCATTTGGAAATGATGAAATCGCCACATTAATTAAATTCTTAAGAACATGACCATTATGCGCTCCTCTCATCCCCCATTGATGAGTAGACATTAATGGCACTATTGCAATAATTTCTTTTATCAACTCAATGCGGGCCAGCATACGATCGTTCCCAGAGAGATCAGCGAGTTGATCGTCCCTCCAGATCAAATCAGGTCGCATCAAATCAATCTTTGCCCGAGCAGTGGCGGTCTCTGATTCCGGAGTACTCCAATCTCCTTGACCACGGAAAGCCAAGCGATCAAGCTTTAATTCTGGTAACCCTTTGATAAAAAACTCTATAAACGATCCGTCAAAAAATCGTATTACATTTTTATTCCTTAGATATCCTATTAAACCTGTTCCTCGAAAATCATCCACATGTAATTGCGTTATTTGCTGACGAAGACTAACCCATTCTGAATCATCACGCATCAAACGACGACGTTGTGTTTCTAAGAACACGTGACGATATTGCATCACCAACGTCACGTATCGTTGCCAATAGCCCGGTAAAACCAAGGAGAAAATCTCTTTCGCGGCTTCTTCAAGTTCATTAAGAGTACGACCGATTTTAGCGAACCCTAGTCCAGGAAAACTTAAGCGAATGGCTTCGTGTGGTGAACCAAAAAAATCCGGAGCAACCCTACTGCGTGATGCTGTAAAGTTTAATCCCATCTGTTGAAACGTTTCTCGCGTCGCGATCTTTTCAGCTTGCGTTAAAAGCGCTTTCCAACGGTTTTTTAATGATCGTGAACTGGCACGTCTTTGAAGAGAGATAATATTCAAAACATGATATTCATAGACAAACTGCGGATACCACAAATCGACTGCGGCCTCAACGCTTCTTCGTTGTCCCTCAGGGGTAGTCCATCGACCCATAAATGAATATCGATTCAAGAAAAGGTCTGGATAAGCAGCTAATAGGACATAGATATAGGATCTTTTGAAAATTCTTCTTCCATGTCGGCTCTCAGCGATCCAACGCAAGTCTTTCTCATCAAATATCGCATGAGAAATTCCTGCGACCGCACGACGCAATTCGATCCAATCCTTATCTATGCGATAAGCAGCATTGCTCTCAGCCAAAGAACGCGCCCTATAACGCAACACAATTTTGTCATATGTGGCGGTGAAGTTCTCGATCGCATCGTCGCCACCAATATTGTTTCGAACCGCTTCGATTGCGGCTTGTCGAAAGGTGTTAAGGGTTTTATTCTCAGCTTCTTGACCAACCGCCGACGAGGCGGATGATCTAAATGTCACACCAAGATGCGCAGCCATCATGCCGCTGTCGATTCTTGCAAACTGAGGATGTATGATGTGTGCGCGAATCGCTGCGGCAACTTGATCAGTGATCTGCTGCTGTTCGTTAAAAAGATCCCAGATGCTGCGAACCTGCGGCCAAGTCCATAAACGTGGGGTGGATTTATTTGCTGTAGGTTCTGCGACGATGGCTTCAGCTATAGGACGGGCGATGTATGTTATCTTCTTAAATTGATCACCGCTCATTCGTTTTTCAAAAGCTGCCATGAACAAAAATATTAATTGGGCGGGAGGATTATCGGCGAGATTTGTTCCATTTTTTGCAAACAGTTGTACAGTTTTGCTCTCATCCCAAAGTCCATTAACCGTTAAATCAATAATCCCGTCGGTGATTAACTTTCCAAACCAACCATACCCCACATGAGCACGAACTTGCTCAGCAAGTCTAGCTTGTTGCGCTCGTGACTGTTCTTGCGCAGCAATGATCTCTTCTAATTCAAGAGCACGTGCACCCATCATTTCGTTAACACTTTTTGCGGTCTGATCAACTTCATCCACATCACCAAACTGGTGAAGGACGTCAAGCTGAGCATTAATTCTTTGAGCAAGATGCTCAAGCGCGTCTAAGCTGTCAATCGTTTCAATTTGATCAACGAAATGGTTAAGGTTTTTGAGAGCCGCGGCAAATTTTACATCATCTTGGGCGTGCGATAATTCTTCTAAAAGACCTCTAGCCTCAGTAAGAGCAGCCGACTTAAGCCCAAGTTGTTCACGTTTTTTATCAGCTTTCTTCGGTTCAGTGACATTAAAAACTTCCCCAAAAATCTCTAAGCCTTGAGCGTGAAGCGCGACCGCACGATTTGGATTCTCAGCAATTGCTTTCACTCCCTGTGCGGCGGCTGCGAGCCAAACATTCACCCGACGGAGATATTCATTCTTAAGTAAATTTTTTAGTTTTGGGGTATTCTTTTCATTTTGAACTAATCCTGCCAACAATGATGTCTCTACTTTTTCAAATTTAGCTTCTAATCCCGCCAACCCCTCGACGGCCGCCATCGCAAAAATCTCTTCGTCGTTATGCAAAAAGCTTTCTACTCTTTCTTTAATGGCTTCGGGCAGAGCATTAGTCATAAATAATTGGATCAAGAGAATCATTTCTTCAGTGACATTATGCACAACGCTTTCTCGCTCTTTCATCGCGGCTTTGTCGGCTCTTTTGTCACCCGTTGTTGCGATACCCGTCGCTATCAATTCATTTCGTTGCGTCCGCGCTGCAGCTAAATCTTTTTCGATCTCGGCAATGAAATCGTCAGGAAGTTGTTGCGCGATCATCATGGCAATCTGCAATGCGGCAAGCTTGTGCGGGGAGCGTTCTTGCCCAACAATTAATGGGACAAGCGCGGCGATACGTTCTTCTTCGGTTCCGACGACCGCAAAAGCTTTAAGAGTCATCATGATATTCGCAAAAGCTTCATGTTGTAATAACCGCCTAAGGCCATCGATAAGCTCTCCGTTTTCTGCCATTGTTTGTAACCACGTCAACCTTACATAATCTTCCTTAACATGTTGTACTATCGCTTTTTCTAAAACTTTTTCCGCTTCTTCTACATTATCGACCATCATCCATCCTTTAAGGAGGCGAAAATACGGCTGATCCAAATAACCTTTCAATTGCACCGCGATCTCTAATTGTTCTATCCCTTTTGAATGCCAGCTATAATCTTTAGTACGAGTTGCCGTTTCAAGAAGAATTAAACCGTAATATCCGCGACTCTTGGCCTCTTCTGCGGGATTGCCTCGAATCGTGGCCTGAGCTTGCCGTTGACCGTCTGCGAAACGATCCAACTTCATCAGGTTATCTGCTTTCTCCATTCCATAAACAATTTGAGTAGGATGTCTTTTTTGTGCCTCTTCAAAACTCAATAAAGCTTGTTCATAGTTTTTTTGGTCCGAGTATCGACGTCCTAAATAATAATAGATTGTAGCGATCTGTTGCTCGTATCGGTTTTCATGACCAGCAGCGGTAATCAAAGCAATCCCTCGTCGAGCTACAGCAAAGATGACTTCTGCTTCTGGGGAGTTGTGATTTTCGCTAACAAAAGTCGCATAGAGGTCTACGGCTCTGTTGTAAGCAATAAACTCATTACCAAGCTTTTGGCGAGCGCGAATCGCAAGGACTGACATAGCACGATCATATTCATCGAAATCGAGCATGATGTCGGTAAATTGATTTAATAACGCCTTGATACGAATCCGACCAGCGATCAAGCCGGGATAATCTTGGTAATGTTGCTCAATACCCGGTTTTACTAAATGCTCTTCCACTAACCAAAGAGCCAGTTGTAAAGCTTCTTGACTTTTAATTTCGATGAGCTTTTTGACTGTTTGATAAATATCATCGTAACGTTTTGCAATATCACTATTTGCTAATAATTTTGCCCGCGAACGTAATTCCTCGGTTAAGACCAGCGAGGAAGAAACGATGTTCACCGCGCTAGCGGCGGATATGGCACCACTCACTTCGGCGGTCTTTTTTACTTTTCCTCTTTGCGGCGAAACTTTTTTATTCAATCTTTTAATGGGTTTAATTGCGCCGTTGCCTTGGATTTTCTTTTCCAGCTGTTGTACTAATTCAATACCGGCGAATTGTTTAAAAATATACGCAATATCATCCCAACGCTTGCCTTGTGCCGCACCAAACAGCGAAATCACATAAATATTGTCATTGATATCCAGATAACCGACAAAACAACCCCCTGCTGCCACAGTGGTCCCGGTTTTTCCAAATATTTTCCGGAACCAATTCTTAACGAAGAATGTGAAATTGGTACTCTTTATTTCAATTCTACGACCGGTGAGCGAAGAAATAGAATACGTCGGAGTATGAATGGCTTGCCGGAAAAATTTATGCTTAAGAACTTCCAAAAATATCTTATACATATCATACGCCGTCGTAAATTGTGTGTCGCTATTGTCGGGGAGACCGTTGGGATTGACAAATTTTGTCTTAAGGGCCCCCAGTTCAGCGGCCCGCTTGTTCATCAATTCCAGAAAGGCCGGGACAGAACCAGCGACGGCAACGGCCAAGGCAATAGTCGCATCATTGGCTGACCGCACCAAAGCCGCGTATAAAAGATCGCGGACATAATAACTCTCTTTTTCTTTAAGATTGATAATCGAACCATCAACTTTACCCATCGGACCAATGGTGACAATGGCGTCTAAGGACGAATAATGCTCAAGGACCAATAAAGCCGTCATCAACTTAGTTGTACTGGCTTGAAAAACTCGTTCGTGTTCATTATTCGCATAGAGGGTTTCTGATTGGACTTCCGCTACATTCGGCATGTCAGAAAATTCCGTGCTAATCTTGACCAAAAGTGCCGACCGCGCCGAGATTTCATATTCTTTGCCCAAAGCCGACCCGGAAGAAAGAGCAGCCATAATCAACGCCATAAATTCACGCCGGTTAAGATCAACATCCAACAGAGTAGTAGTATTAATCACCGCGCTGGAGGATAAGGCTCGCGCGCTAATTTCATAAACTTTCTCTGGCGTTTCAACGATGTGATATAACCTTAAATCTTTTTCATTTATCATGGGTTTTGCAATAGCAGGTTTTTTCCCATCTTCAACTTGACCTAATAATGACTCTCTAAAGAATGCATCCACTTTTGTCCAATACGATCCAAAAACTGAATCCATCAAGAATAAAAACGGGACTTTGACGCCCTTGATTTTTGTAAGCTGGATCAAGGTCATCGCTTCAAAAAACACGTCGAGCATCTTAATCCCGCCGGGGAAGAAGATGATAGCTTGACTATGATTGAGGACCGCGGTCTTTCGAAGGGATGGATTGACGATTTTTAAATATAATCTTAATAAATCGCTTCGGGCACCATTCTCATCGCCCACATATAAAAGTTTTGCAGATAATGCATGACCTAGGCGTCTTTGCGCATCTGCAAACCCGCTCTCAACAGCCTCGCCTATCCCCGTTTGACTCATATAAAAAATTGATATGCCCTGCATCGCATAATAATACGCCATAGCTCTAGCCTGCTCATAAGCGACAGCGTATTCTTCTCTATAATTCTGATCGTCACCGTTATAGGGAACATCCGTCCCTAAAATCGAGACTGCTTCACCGATTCCGTTTAATTGAGTGCGAATATGCCTCAGATCCCTTGCGAACTGACGTACATCTAAACCTTGCTTTGGCAAAGCTTGCTCAACGCCTTGATTGACAGCTGCAACGATCGCCTTTAAGTTATTTCTATTGCCATCATTATAAATCTGGTATAAATCGTCGACGGGAACACCTAAATAGCCGCGATCCTCGATCTCGCGCATCAAACGATCAAATATTTTCCAAAATCTTTTATTAATTAATAAATACGGTGTTTTTACGTCAACCAAACCCATTTCTTTTAGGATGAAGAATGTAAAGGCCTCATTGAGCGTTCCAAAACCGCCGGGAAAGAAGAGGGCCGCGTCACTAAGTTCAACAAACACGAGCAAACGGGTAATAAAATATTTGAAATCCAGCCGATAGTCCTCATAAACATACTGATTAGCATCTTTTTCATGGGCGAGATGCGTTAAAATAATTTTTAGGCCAATGGATATTGCGTGAGCTTTGGAGGCACCTTTATTTCCTGACTGCATAGTCCCAGGACCACCACCAGTAATAATGGCATGGCCTAACTGACCGAGCATATAAGCAAGTTCTTCGGCACTATCTGAAGAGATTCGCGCAGACCCCAAGAAACTGATCGCCCTTTGGGCTTCGAAAATATTCTTCACATAAAAGGCAATGATTTCATCGATCATCTTTGTGCTTGCCGCTTCGCTCATCCCGATACGTGTAACCGTCGAGCTGGCTTTGCCAGATGTGGGATCAGAAAGGGCGCGGTCCCCTTTTTTTAATTTTTCTTGCTCAGTGGCTGGTCTATTAGGAGCAGGCGCAACCGGCGGCGGGAATAATTTCGGATCAACTTTTTTGAATAATTTCTTTAGAATATCCTTTAATGCATTCCAATCTCTAACAATAATTTCACCTGTTTTGCTCGGACCATTTGTTCCACCACGAGGCTGTTTCTGCAATTCTTCATACAACTTATCAGTGTAAATCTTGACCTCCAGGTCATTCTTAAGCTCGCGAAGATTCTTAAGATAAACAAAAGCGTAGAGCAGGGCGAGCTGATTTTGCTCAGGAAGAGCAAAAAAACTTTCATGGAGATATAAAGTTCTAGGGGCTAATAATCGTCCGATGTATCCTCTCGTCGGATAATGTGTTTGCGTGATCGCGATATATAACTTTATTTCTTGCCCCGACTCCACCGCAGTCTGATAGCCCACGAGTGAATTTTTTCTAAGAAGCTCATGCAAACGATTAAGAGCTTTTGCGACCTCTTCGGCTTGGGTATTTTCTGTTTCTAAATTGACAGTCCAGCTTGAACTATAAAATTCAATTTCGACATTGCGTAAACCGGTATCCACAATCGAGCGTATCTCTAATGTTTCAACGCTCTGAGGACGCTCACCTTTCGATGATAAAAAGCTACGAAGCACATCCATAAAATCTAAACCACCCTGGACGTCAGTTTCTCGGCCAAAAATAATATCGTGGCTACCGGCGATCTTGATAAAAAATGCCCCTGCCCCGAGGCGCTCGGCGAACCTTTGATTCGTTTGCCATGGCGTGGTAGGATCATTTTCACCGACGATGACCCAGATCTTGATCCCCGACAATTTAGCTTTGATCTCATCGAGATCCTCTTCGCTAAATCGCAAAGATCTAAACAACCACGCAGTTTTGATCTGTCGGCGGATATCCGCGATCTCGATGGAGGTCGCTTGTTCAATTTTAACAACCTGCTCATTGTTGCGGCCGGCGGCCATAAAGATCCTTCTCATCATTGAGTTATGGGTTAGCTTTTGATAAACTACCCGCGCCGCCAAATGCATTTGCGCAGATAATATTGTCGCAACGCTGTATAACCATACCATTGCCGGAGATTCATCTAAGATCTTCTCGTCTGGGATCGAAGCCAACAACAGTGCGTCAACATACGTTTCGAAACCTGCCCACTGCGAGGGATAATCCGCTGATTGTTCTTTGTTGTCTTTCACTTGACCTTTGAGGAGTTGCGAAGTTTCCTGGGTTAGAAAGTTACTCAAGATGTATCGTGTTGCCAAAGAATGCCCAACAAGCATCACTTTCTCACCGGTGATGATCCAAAGTTGATGAACAAGCCAAAGAAGGAATATGCGTCCTCGCTTAATATCATCCGTTTCATTTGCGATCCTTGTTAAATACGCTTTATCCGCGTCACTTAATGAATTGCCTCCAATATTCCCTGTCTTCACCAAACTCAATATGGTCTCTGGATTATCCCATTGTTGCGGAATAACGATAGCGCTGTCGCGAGAAAGGGGTTGAACTTTTAAAAGAGAAAAAGCCTGCGCTGAAGAAAGCCCATGCCAATACAGCTTAGCTTGTTTTCCTTTTTCAAGATTTGTCACCTCGACAGACGGCGAGGAAATAATCTCTGCGTCATGATAGAGACGGTTCGTCGGCTTATTACTGACCTGCTCTAGTCGTTGGATGATCGCGTCAAACCATGCACCGAGCAAGATCACAACACTGCCGATCGCCAAGAACGACGGAATCCCGTAGGTTAAAAGTGCAAGGATCGGAAACATGACCCCAGCCACCAAAAAGATATTGATGAATGTGATCGTCGCCGTAAGCTCAGTCGAGTAAACATGTTTCTCATCATTCCATAGCAAAAAGATCCAAGCCATTAAGGCGGTTATTAAAAATGTTACAAAGTAAGAAATGATCCCGCCAACAACCGGCCATAAGACACCGCCCACAAAAAGCGGCAGACCAGCAAAAATTATTTTATTACGCAAAGCGGCGGGAATATTTTCATTGAACCAATGAAGCGAGATAATAACTTTTTGTCTTCGTTCATTTAACTTTTCATTATTCAAGACCCATGACGGCGTCGCCTGACCACGCGACCATTGGTAAATCGCTCGCGCAGAATTCTTTAACAGCGCTTCGAGCAAAAATGTCACAATGAAAAATGCAGACACCGACAAATGGATCATGCTGGCCTTCCAATGTGATGTTGTTTTTACCGTCTGTGTTTGTGATTTTTTATCCTTGTTAAGGAACATCGTCTTGATTAAAAAGGCGAACACCTGGCTATACGAAACAGCATTGATCAAGGCGTGCGTCAAAGTATTGGGAACGAATAACAGGTAAGCTGGGAAAAAAAAGATTATTTGTCGAGTAGAAAGCGGTTGACCGGCTAATTTACGTTTCGCCATTTGCCGGGCCGACCACAGCACGTATACGCCGATCGCGGTAACTGGTAACAAATAATTCCCATGCAACAATATCCACGCGACAAGCAAGGGACTGACCATCCCAATCCAAATTAAACCAATGCCAGAAGCTTTTAAAACTTTTTCTTTGCGGATCGCGGCTGTTTGTTGCGAACCGCCCAGGAAATGTTTGCGTAAATATTGGATCGGGAAAAAAGTCGCGTAATATTCTTTGAACGGCGCATAAATGATCGCGATCAACGAGTTTGGTGCATGACGGATCAAGAAATATTTCGCGAAATATTTACGTCCCGCCGCGAATGTTTCCGGGAAGGCCAAGGTCACCGCACTGGCGGCGACAGAACGATCAATTGAATCTATTTTTTCAATTTTCCGTGTTGCAAAGTTATAAAAATAGATCCTATCAAGAACAGCATGCCCAAACTCCGCTTCAATCTTCTTGGCGAGATCGCGGATCCGTTGAGGGGTATCAATATAGAGTTGAATATTGTCAACGGCGTAATGGTTCCAGACCTTTTCCTTTTTGAAATCCGCTGACCGGATCCTAAACAAAGACTTATGATAGGCCGTTCGCGAATTGATGACGGCCCAAATACCGCGAGCAATATTCCCGAGTGAATTTGTGAACGATGAACCAAACGTATATGCTCGTCTGAAAAGATGCTGTTTCTGATATCCCAAGATCTTCTCAGCAATATCTAAAGATTCTTGGCGATTACTCTCATATTCTTCATCCGAGAAACCGTCGTTTTTATTTGAAAAATAAAGACTCGTTTTCACCTTGGTCGTAATGTTCCACAAGTGGATCAATTCTTTCAATGTTGATCCTGGGAAATAAGCCCGCAAAATGCCAAAGATCAATCCGAGATGCGGGATGACAAGTAAAGGATGTAAGAGACGATTAAACCCGACCCTCCGATAATTGAAAACAAAGTAAATCGTTACAACAAAACGCGAGATCCCACCCATAAAGTAGATCACAACTCCGAAGATAATCCCCCAAATTGACCCGGCCATGATACTCCCAGCAGACAATATAAGTGCGCCATACTTCGCTGGGCCAACGGTAATTTCAATGACACCATAGGCGAGCATTAATTTCCAATAAGCGGCCCTATCGCCGGCTGGCAATTTTCCTTCGCGGCGTTTGGCAAAAGCTAGGAGATTTTCTCTCGACGGTTTACCAGAAGAACTTTGACGAGAGAATAATGATCTTAATTTTTCAACAATCCTAATTGAGCTTGAGGCGCGAGTCAGTAATTGTGATCTGTTGCTATTTTTTAAGGTCACAACGCTAGCGGCAGAAGTGTCTTTCTCGGCGGAATCGCGCAACGGTAATTGGGCGCTGTCCCTGTTGGCTGCTGCTATGAATCTAATCACATAAACATTTCCCTTTGCAATTCCCCAAGCACGTCTAAAAATTCTTTCTGAATTCATTCCAGCGCCGCGTAAATAATATGCGGGAACTGGAACAAGGCCGATTTCAAGTTGCTTTTCAGTCAGTAAATAAATGCGGCTTTGTTCGTGAATGATTTTCAAGAATTGCGCTGTTTTTCCAGCATTTTCATCTACGCTCGCTAAGCGGAGTAAAATAACACCATTTTCGGCAAGAATATCTGTCGCTAACTTAAACATAACTCCAATAGTCTCGACATACGGTGCATTAATGGTTACGATGTCAAATTTCTTATCAGTCGTATAAGTTTGCGCCAGTGCAACGGATAAATTTAAAGGACGCTTGGCCTGTCTTTTAGCTAATCTAAAATTATAAAACGCTTCCGGGCTCTTGTCGATTCCGTACGCGTTCGCTACTTTAAATTCTTCTTCTTCTAATGCATCGATGAATTCCTCCACAAAGGCGCCAGGGCCAGTCCCAATGTCAAAGATCGAAATCGCATTTTCGGCTAAACCGAAATATCGTAGAACCGCAAATAACATGTCAATCTGTGCTTGAACTCTCCTGCTTTCAAATATTTTTTGATAAACTGCCCGGCGGACTATCCAATCTAAGAATTCTTGATGATCAAACTTAGTCGGATCATTTCCCTTAATATCAGTGGTCAGAAAATTAAAAAACCGAGCATCAATCCCACTCGAAGCTCTTGCCAAGATGCCGTCAGTGATCTTAAAAGCCACCGCGCTGGAGGCGTCGGCTGCGGAATCACTCGACAGTAATTGCGATAAAAAAGCGCTGTCCCCTTTTTTGATTTTTTCTGCGATGCGTTCAGCCAACCCGTTGGTTCCAATGAATTGCTTCAGAACATCCCAACGTAATTCTCGGCGATGACCGGTAAACAATGACCGCACTTCATCAACAGAAAGATCTTCAACATTTTCAAATCCTGGAGATACGATATCCCAAACATATTCATGAATTCGATATAGCAATTCTCTTTCTTCTTTGTTCTGTAATGCTGAAATCAAATGGCCGTAAGCACTCGTTAGCTGTTTGATACGTTTAATGTTGTTGCTCATCTGATAAGGGAAAGTCGGAGCATCAATCTTTTCGTATTCTCCTATTTGGCCATCATGCAAAACGATTCCGTCCGTCAGTATCGCCACCAGCACGGCCAGAACAAAACTGTTAGTCCCGGTCATCATGGGCGAAATCATGCCCGAGGTATTTTCACGCATAGCGACAAATACCGCCTTAATCAAAGTGTCCTGGCGAACCTTCGACACTGGTACGAGCACAATATCATCGGCAGTGATTTGATTACTTTGCAGAACCCATTCTTCAATCGACCGATCACGATTGCGGCGATATTCAAGGTAATATCCACCCTGGGCGTTTTGACGAAAAACGACAATGCGCGGCCGGCGCTGATAAGAAGCGCGATCGGAATGATAACTACTAAATTGCATCAGATCTTTTTTCATGTTTTCGGTAAAGTTTCCATCGGGTCCAATATTTTTTTGTGATACCCAAAGGACCGTGATCCCACGTTGATAAAGATTTGCTTCCCTCATCAATCGGGACATAAGCCAGAGCCAACCCATTTGTCTTTTGCTATGTGTGGCATAGGTCACGGTAAAGGTCCTGTCTGCCAATGGACCAACAGCGGGACCGGTCAAACCTGCTTCAGAAAAGATATTGAATTTAAGGCGGGCCGGGGTGATCTTTTGTGCCGCTTTAAGAACTCTTTCAAAATGACCCGGCAAAGGCCATGGTCCTTCCAGTTCACTGCGATATTCTTCATCAAAATAATTTCCGGGCATGCTGACAGTGATAACAGGTCCTAGTTGATTAAAGCTTACATTTTTTCTATAATCAACACCCGGCCGGTTCAAAACGCTATGATCGATCACTTGAATGATCCGAAGATTCAACTCGGCAATCTTTTGATCATCCACGACCGGAATTTGTCCGTGCGTAAAATTATTGATCAAGGCCCAAGATTCTTGGGAAATCTCTGCCACGGGGACCGGGCTCCACAAGACAACTTGATAACCTGGCAACAGGCTTGCAAGCCGAACACTGTTATTAAGCACACTAGCAAAATCACCCATGAAAAGAGGATAATCTATAATCAGAAGGTTCCAAAGAGGGACAACAACCGTCGGGATATTGCTGCGGATCTCGCTTTCAGTAGCCGAGCTTGAACTCGCAGGTATTTCATTTTTATAGGCTGCTCGAATGGGGATCTTAACCCGGACGGTTTTGTTTAAATTCAAATCCTTGAGTGGTGTTATCATGATCGAGCCTTTATAAATGGCTACCAAAATCCGTGACGCGCTCAGACCAAAATGAGCTCCGCCGGTTAATCGCCTTGAACGAGGCTGTTCGCTATGAATAATTTGCCAAGAACGATTTCGCGGCAATTTTGATTTAGTAAAATCGATCTCGATTCCATTGTCAGAAACTTCAAAAACAAAATATCCCGGCTCCAAATAAGCCTTGATCCGAATAAGCCCGGGACGAGAAGACTTGAGAGTCGCTTCAAAAGCATTCGTCAAGATTTCCCTTAGGGCATAATGCACAATGCTTTCATATCGCAACATTGATTGCACGGTTCGATACAACACATATCGTTGTTCCAGCGAATTCCCTATGCTCAAACTAAACCATAGCGATCTTGCTTCCCTGGCCAGGGAAAGATTGCGAAAGAAAAATAATTGATTAAATTTGCTGACGATTTGATCAATTAATGCTAATTGTTCAACCTCCAAACCCTGATGGTCCGTATCAACAGAGATCTCGCTTTGATCGATCACGATTTCCATCGTCTGATCATCCGTTAGAGGATTGATCCCCGACGAGGCGGCATTAACCGCGCTCGATGCGGAAGAACCTTTTTTACGCTGATCTGATAAATAAACATTATCAAAAAGAGCCGAATCGAATTGGGTTTCTTTTTTCAGATTATCGGGAATAAAATGTCTTTCCCAAAAGGTTGCCATTCCCAGAAAAACAGGGACGCTTAAACCAATAGCCCACAAATCTCCGTAATCGAAATAACCTCCATTAACATAACTTGCTAAAAAGATCGGTCCCAAATATTCTGCCATGGCGAAAAGTGAAGCGACGATGACTGCGACATAGTATTTGGCTTTGATGGAGTACACAGCTATGGCTTTGTACACCAATTGAACTAGAATAGCTCCCCACAATGGCGCGGTAAAATCTGGAAATTGACCGGCAAATAGATAAGCAATCCCTGCGCCTCGCACTTCAACACCTAACATATGGATGAAACCAAGAACAGTGATCATCAGTATGGCACTATGAGTCGAAAGATTTCCTCTGTATTCAGTTCTATATCGATCTACAAAAACAATTATGTTCATCACAGTTAAAACAGCCAAATATAATGTCAATGAACTGATTCCTGACGAAGCGCTAATTGCCGACGATGCGGCGATATCTCTCGCTCTCGGTCCGGCTCTGGCCCGATAAATATTCATCGGCCAAACTTTAAGATGAGTTCCTGCGCCGTCGAACAAGACGCGATGATCTGCTCCGAAGGACAACGACATTTTCGCCAATTGCCAGATGTTCATCGGGATCGTCAAACGATAATCATGTCCCAGAACAACTTCCTGCGGATAATACAAGCGAATCGCTTCATCGAGACTATTAAGCTGATCACAATTGCAGGTCAGATAATCAACAAAATGGCGATAATGCGCTTCGCTGGCAAAAATTTCCAATGGATGATTGGCGGATAAATAGAGTAGCCAAATCTTTTGTCCGACGGCAAATTCTTTACGGAACACTCGGGGAAGATGAATCTCAACGGCCTCTGCGTTCGGCGCAAAAGGAATGGTTCTGATAGTATTGACTCTGCGAAAGACAGCCAATGCACCGATCGTTTCCGGTAAACCACGATGACGTTCGTGAACCGCGCTGGAGGAGGCGGCAAGATCGTTCCGACTAAAAACTTGATGAGAGGAAGAAAAGCGTCTAATCTTAAAATCAGAATCGGGGAGGACACTATGGTCAAAATTGAGATGAACTACCAACAAATCAGGAAAGCTATTCAACGGCTTCCCGTTCGTTAACGGATCAAATTGGCTCAAGACCTGCAACAAGAAACCTGGCGTAAGCAGTTTAAACAAATCCTCAAAAACATCGATGCCCGTCTCAAAAAACATCCCATTTCGCAGAAAGAAATTCTTAAAGTCGTAGAGGAAGCCAAAGAAGAGTATCATGCCAAGACTCGTCGTTAATACCGATGTTTGGATCAGCGGCCTGCTCAGAGGCAAATCTTCCCGAAGCTTGATCCAAGCATTCCTAAACAATAAATTTTCACTTATTCTTTCCGATGATATCCTTAACGAACTCATTTTTACGATACGCAAACCTCGATTACGACCGCTCATTGGCGAGTCCGAAAGTTTGGCTTTAATTGCTTTTATTAAAGCCAATGCCACCATCGTCAACCCATCCAAACGATTAAATGCCTGTCGCGATCCCAAAGACAATAAATTTCTTGAATGCGCATCCGAGGTTAAAGCCGACGGGATCATCACCGGCGATGAAGACTTGTTAATTCTTAATCCCTTCCAAAATATTAAAATCTTCACCGTAGCAGAATTTCTCAAAACATTAAATAAATAGCCTGCGTCCCCATTTTCCTCGACCGAAGACGAGGCGACGGACGGATCTTTGTTATCATCGCCGTGCTGCAAACGCAGTTCTTGCGGATAAGGATGAATGTCGATGAGGTGTCCGGCCTTGACTAAGTCGATCAAACTTTGCCAATACTCAGCATTATAAAGTTCACCGTGCAAGGCTTTGAATTCCGCAAAAAGCTTAGGAGACACATGGTAGGTGGTCAGGATGATGTTCATAAATTGTTCGGGGAAGAAATCGTAAGCTCTTACTACTAAGCGGTCGGACAGCTCATTCATTTCATCTTCGTCATCACGCGACGCTGGAATTCTTCTTGGGTTCCATAACACGATGGGGTCTAAATCGTCGTAATCGTAGAGGACGACGCGTCCGCTGGCGGTAACACCGTAATTTTTCACAAAGAAGTCGCCGGCGAATAATCCTATCCCGGCAATTTCTTTATGCGCATGGCCGTAATCATTAACAATTTTTCTTAAAACTTCTTCATCGGTCGTTCGTTTTAAGAAAACATCCAAAGGCGTAATCTGTCGCTGAACAAAAAGGTCGGTAATAATGATCGAGTCTCCTTGGACAACGACCGAACCGGGCGCTCTTTGCAATAGTTCTTCCAAAACTTCCGGCATAAAATCAAATCTGCTGAAACGAACGTCAGCATAAATCATCGCATCAAGCAATCGTCCGGCGCGGTCCATTTCATGGACTAACAAATACTTTGCTTTGACCATCGATTTGCCGCCGCGATCGAGATAGTCTTTTTTCTCGGAAGTATCGGAAGCCACTTTAAAAACATACGGAAAATCATTATTAAGCGTGAAGACCACCATGACCTTTCCTTTAACGCCGGGTGCGAAAACGAATTTGCGTCCCTCTTCTGCCAATTCTTCTCTCATGCTCAAAATGATTTCAACCTTAGCCGGATACACTAAACCGATAGCGGCCAAAAGAAGCGCACGGTCTTTACCGCCGACGATGGTTTCGATGAATTGGATCATTTCGCGATAATGCTGAACATCGACGATAAAATTAGCACGGGTAGAAGCAAAGAGAATGCCGCGGACATCTTTATAGGTCATCAGAAGCGCGTCGGTAACAATCCCGCTGCGATCATCCGGATTAGTCAAGGTAATAACCAGGGGAATCGTGTGGTCGTGGAATATCATGCGGCCCATGAGATAAGCCATCTTATTGCGGAAGAATACCGGCTTGAGCATTTCGATTGTATCAATTTGTCCGGTCTTGTAAACTGCACGCATGTGATGTTCAATGCGTTGCGTAATGCGCACGACGTCACGATCTAAGTCTTCGAATTCGATTTTAAAACCTGCGGCGATCACAATATCCCGGACCGCTCTTTCTAAAGAATCTTGATGGCGGACGCCATTGACATGATACGTATTGTAAAGTCTATGCCCTTGGCGATAATGTGCCGGAGAAACGCTATGGATCCGTTCATCAACATATTCAACGGCAATCCCCTGATGCAAAAAGACCCGGCGGTAAACAGAATCAAAGAATTGGATCGCAATGTCGTCATCGTAATGATGTCGGACCAACCGTTCATACTGCTTACGGATCGCCGCCCAAATCATCGGATTCAACATCGGTTCTTTTAAAAGCGCATTTAACTGCTGCACGACTCTCGTCACCGCTTGTGGACGGTATTTATTGCGTTCTACTTGTTTCTGCTGGAGGCCGGCCCAATTGCGTTCTTCAAACGTTTGTCTTGCGACTTGCGGCGAATCTTTGAAGGCATGGAACGAAGCACGGAACTCTTTGTAAATTATACGGGCGCTGTTTTGGATACGGACCGTACTATAAACGGCGTCGGGTTTTCTGCGTTGCAATTCCTTATAGATCTTTAATATATCCGCCGGAATTTTAACATCAGCAATAAAATTAGTTCCCTGCGGACCGTATTCTATCAAGCGCTTAATCTCACCCATCGCGGTATGCGGATTAATCAAGCCGGATTGTACCGTGCGGTCTGATTCCGGTAAATACGCCGCGTAACTATATGATCTAAACTCCGATCCATTAATATCGGCAGGGTACTGAGCGACATACGCGGCGAATTCTTTGTCAAAGGTCGCCTTCGCCCGACGCTGCAAAAGCGGTGATTGCATGACAATCACGCTTAAAGGATAGTACTGCTTGGCTTTTAAGACATCGGTACTGAATTTTATATTTTCACCCGTGTTCGTTGAACGGTCTTCCATTAATATCGCCGTAATGGGGACGCCACTTTCAATTAAGATTCTCCGATAAATAGCGGCTTCCGACTCCGTCGTGAACATCGAGACACCTTCGCCTTTACGTGTCCCCTGTCCACCGGAAACGAGAATTTTGCTAACTATACCTCGTGAATAAAGATGCGCCGCTTCAACGGGCACGCGCAAATCAGCCGTTCCTAAAACATATAAAAGATCAGCACGAGCCGGCAAATGATCGCGCTGGGCAAGATAAGTGTAAAGCTGAACATAAGATTGTAGCGCTGACGAGGAACGGAGGCGGTCTAATACGGCATCAGAAATATTGCTGCCGGTCGAAATCAAAAGAACATTGCTTATTTTGCGGTCCCGCAGGAGCCCGCGGGCTTCTTCTAATGCAAGATACGGTAGAACAGCAGCATCTTCCGCACGGATACCATGATGATCGTAATGCTTAATAGCCGCATCGATGTGTCTTTCCTCGACAAGAACAATCCCATCGAGCAATTTGCTCAAGATATCAAAAGCCAGCGGTTCAAGCTTCTTCGTATCGATACCCGTTGCACGAATTTCCGATTGATTGGGATGAACATGTTCAACGATAAGTCTTCTTCTTAATGATTCATACGCGTGGCGGGTCGACGAACTTTGTGTCCCTAAGAATAATGTTTGCGGACTCTTGATTTTGACGGCGGTAACAATTCCGCCGGACAAACCACCCGCGCCGACAGGGGTGATAATTGCCGTATTCTGCAGGCCGCCGTGATACACCGAGTAAGCATCGATGATCGCATCACCCAATCCGGCATAAGAGATAATCGCATCATTACCGGCGTGATCGACAAAATATGAACGACCGTAAAATTCACCGGATGCGGCCATCTCTTTGGCGGCAATCACCGCATCATCGTAATTACGATACGTAGAGCTGTTATGGATTGTCGCACCGTACTTATGCATTTCGTCAATCTTATTTTTCGGAGTCCCTGCGGGCGTGAAGATGACCACATGGATTTGGCGACCGAGAGTCTTACTCAAAACCATACCGATATATGCGTTAGCGATGCCTTGGTTTCCCGTCGTAGCAAGTATGATCGTGTCGATGTTGGTCTTAGCCGTGACCGCCTTGATAATGCCATAACCGATCCACGGCTTAAAGCTTCCGGTCGGCTGTGCGCCGAGATCAGCAACACTGATATTAAAACCATGTCTTGCCGGAAGCGTTTTAATTTGCACGGAACGAAGACCGAGATAATGACTCAGTTCCGAACGGGCGGTCAAAATCATACGGGCCACAAGTTCCGAATCGCTCTGCGGATGTTGAACAGCTCGCATGAGGATCGGCGAATGGCGCGCCCCATGGATTTCTTGAAATTCCTGGATCACTGACGAGGAGCGACCGGCATCGTTCGGCTTTTTCTTGTGAGCAAAGATCGAAATGACATTGTCGTGGTGATGAAGCGGTCTATTGTCGATGATCTTAAATTGAACATCCAGATGATAATCATTATCAACTTCGTAAGTTTCGACTGTGGGCAAGTGCGGCATATTTCTTCTAAAGAATTGTTCTTTTTCCGAAATAGCCATAACATCGATACCCAGGACCAGAATACCAATAGTTGGAGAGCCGCGACGGCCATGGTAAACAAAATCGACGGTCTTGATCGCGTCCTCTGCACTGATGCCGAAGTAAACAGGATTTTCCTTTGCTCTTTTAAGTGTTAGCATCTGTCCTTCCCAATGGATCAACACCTGATTTTGGCCCGCCCTTTTATAGATGGCGCGCCAATGTGAATTCGATGCCTCGATCAAAATTTCTTCCTGTGTTTCATCCGAACCAAAAGATGCACGCACAAACTCCGCTTCAAGCTTGACTGTCCAGGCATCTTCGACCAGGCGCGTAATCTGTTTCATCAATGGATTGTAGTTGTACACGGTTGCTTTTATTTGACCGGCCGAGAGAATAGCTTTTGACTCAGAAGGCCGTTGTGTAAAAAAGGTCTTGATGGCGCCGATCAAAATCAGAAGCAATGCGACTACGCCAAATCCAAAGGCAATATCAATCAACGTTTTTTCAGAAAGTCCTTGAGCCATCGCGTCGGAAGCATATGTTAACGCGGTCAAGGCTAAAGAAGTTTGCAGTGCGCGCTGGACGATCGGACGGATGAAGGCAATGATCTGCGAGGTGTCGGCTAAAATGAGTTTCTGGATTGCAGAGAAGGTGTTCGCGGCAGCGAAGACCGATGAGCTGCCTATACGCCCCGTTGTTAAAAAGTGTAGGTCGGTATCTAAGACAGGAGCCAACTTTTCCGACACTTTTAGAGACGGCTTCACCTTACCTTTTTCGATGTCGGCAGCCCGGGTTATGCTGACATGAGCGATCAAGGCCAACTGCACCAAAGAAAGTCCGGTGATCCGTCGCAATGCTTTCATGCGTTGCGAAATTTCCTCCGACGGGGCCAAACGGTAGCGCTGAGCAGCTTCCAGACGGCGATATCCGCTACGCCAATAGATCGGTTCGGCACCCAACATGGCAGCCCAATCTTGAAGCGATCCCGCATAACTCTTATCGATCGTCTGCTTGGAATTTTTTTCCCAAATAATAAGCTGATTAACAATGCCTTTAATTGACCGGCCTAAAGGCGCACCGATCTGGGCCCACGTTAAAGACCCAAAAAGAACTCCGTAGAGATCCTTGGTTAATCGAATTCTTTGTGCAACGGCAAATAATGTTTCTTGACCTTCGAGGCTGCTGAGTGTTTCTAATTTGTCAGCTATCGTTTTGCGTTTGCCCTCAGACAATGTCGTAACAAATTCAGAACCACCAAGTGTCTTAGGATTGATGATGTTGTACCGCACGGCAGCAATGCCTCGTACTGACCATTGCGTTTGGACTGCCCATCGACCGTTCATCTCTTTACCAAGGAACTGGCGAGCTAACGGAAATCCTGGAAGCCATGAGAGTCCGGCGGATAACATCTCGGGAGAACGAATAAATAAAACATTCATTTTTGCGCTCATCGCGTGATGAGCTTCTCGAATCACGCGCGTGCGCATAACGGCGTTTTGCCAGAAAAGTTTTTCACCATCTTGGGTCAAAACATAGGTTCTTTCATTAGTCAAAATATGATCAACCGCGGTAAGCAGTTGCCGAATGGTTTCCGGTGTCCCATAACTTCGCAGCTTCTCTTCGATGGTTCTACGCAAATTATGAGCACCTTGTGCTGTAACAAAATCCAACATCGCTCTCTTGGCAAGCTCGATATAGCTCTGTCCGTTGCCATTGGCCAATAATCCAGGTAGCTCCATCATCAATTGCTCAGGGGTCCAACGTGCATTGCTTTCCGCCAAGAACAAATAAACTGCGATCAACTCTTTGAGTATTTCTTTACGATAATCGCGTTCTCCTTCTCTCTCCTCATTGAGATATTCATGAATCGTCGGGATGGCCAAATATTTTTGTAATCCCACATTATAATCGGGGCCAACACTGCGCATATAAGGAGAAAATCTAATCGGCGTAACAGCCGCTAATTCTTCGATGATCTGTCCATTACGATATCCATTCCATGTCAAGATCGCCGACGAGGCGCTGGGTCTTTCAAAAACTTCATCCTTTTCAAAGTTTACCGCAGAAGAAGACCCAGAATTCCTTTTATTGACAAAGTTAATAACGACTCCCTTATGAACGGACTGAGGTTGAACAAAGAATTCATCAGGATTCATGAACGTTATCGATAATCCGTGATTCCCTTTTCCACTGGGCAGCCTGTTTTCCTGATAGTAGCGAAGTTTTCTGAGCACCATGAAATGTTCGATCAACCAGTCACCATTGACAAAATAAAGCGGCTTTGGCAAAATAACCGTGCCCGATTGTTCGACGGATTGTTGCAAAACGCTATAAATTTTTTGTAAATATTCTGGATATTCTGGATAAAAAACAATTTGGAAAGTCGCGAAGGCTTCAACTAATTTTCTAAGTTCGCTCAAGCGCTCGGTCTCTATACCGACCAAGAAATAATTCTTTACCATTGTTAAAACTTTTCTTGAATTGACACCAAACTGATAGGCATATAGACCGTACTGCAGAATGTGGGTGAGAAGAATGTGGAATTCTTCGGATTGACGACTAGTGGCGCTATCCGGTGGCGCGCGCGATAAAAGCGCACTGTTCAAATACAATGGTTTTTCACTCTCGTGAAAAACCATCAGCTCGCTTCCCAAGTTCTTAGATTCAAAGAACTCCGGTCCCATAGTAAAAAACAAAGCTTTTACGTACTGACCCGCCACCTGTATCGCCTTTTGGAATATCATGTTCTGATCTTCTGGTGACGATTCGGGATACGACCGATCAAATGGTCGGTTGAGCTCAGCAGGGAACAAGACGCGCATGTCAAACGTCGACCAAGCAACAAGCGGCAAGAGCATATAAAAATCTAAAGCGCTCTGACCTAAACCTGCCAAACTTTGGCGACCATTCTTCCAATCTCCTTTTAAATCTCTAACCGCTTGATTCACGGTTTTGCGAACATCGATATCAACTTCTAACAACGCTTGCCCCAAATGCAATTCATGAGCAACATCAATGATGCCATCACGCATCGTAGTGACTAAATCTAAAACCAAATTCATATCGACAATTCTTTGTTGCAGGCGGTCAAGAGCGACATCAGCGGCAGCAAAAATTTCTTCAGCACTGCTGGAGGCGGAGTTGCGATCAACCGCCGACGAACCGGACTTTGAACCCAAACTCTGGAGAACACTATGATTAATTCGTAATCCACCAAGAATTACCGGTGCGACCACGGAGATCTCTTGACCATACAAATCAATCTTAAGACCTTGTGCATCAGCAGTACCGGGCCAGGTGAGTAAGACTCCAGTAATAAAACCCTTGAAGAATAAAGACACCGCATTTAAATCAGGACGGTAACGTTTTTGATACTGTTCAAACGCATTATCAATCGAAGAACTCGCGGCGACAACCACTGTCGAAGCGGCATCTTCATCAAAGATATAGTGGACATTCTCGGTCGTTCTTAACCGTGTCGCCGGAATTCTATCGGTGGTCGGACCCTGCATAACTTTTTTGAGCATTGACGCCTTGCGTGGTCCATTGACGAGAAAGAATTTATGCGCTTCGGGAGTCAAGATCGCGCGCATCCCCATGCTCACCGCAAACGGAACTCTACGAATGCCCGGATAATCGTTCGCATTAGATTCAATCGTTTCTTGACTAACCTTGACCGGCCGCATCCCAAGCAAGCGGTCAATGATCTGATAGACAATGAAGCTCATCATTCTTCCAAAGCGCTCATTGAACGCCAAATGCGCTTTCATTCCCATGCCGAGCATGATGATGTCAGCCCCGCCGTTATTACGTAACGTTCTCATATAACCGCTCAAATAAAACGGCAGAACAAGCCACGAATAGATCGGATTTAAGATATACCGGGCGACAACATATGGGATACGTGGATTACGAAACGGGTCATGTTTGATCGCGTCGACGATAAAATGGATCTTGTGATCCGGAACTAATGTCGGCAATCGAGAGAAGAAATTTTCATTAAGGAAGCTGGCGAATGACTGCGAATCATTCTTAGCAAGGCCGCGATATTCATCCAAGTGGTAGAAATTAACGCGCGCCCAATCAATGCCGGGATAAACTGCGAGTTCGTGCAAAAACTCTTTCATCGTGTTCCCTGTAGCGAGGACAAAATTAACTTTCCGGACTAATTCTTTTTGAAGAGTAACGATGCGGTGACCAACTAACGCAGCGGATTTGAGACCAAAATCTTTTGCAGGAAAAATGGTGATCCTCGACGGATCACCGCGGGCCAACGGACTGCTCGCCTGGCCATCGCTTAACTTAACACTTTGCTCATCCTGAGCACCCACCAACAAGACTAAGTCAAGCCAATTACGGAAAATCATAAAGTTTTCTTTAGCTGCTTGATCGCGAGCGGCTTCAATGTCTTGTCGGTCATTGTCTAATCGTGTCGCTAAAATATCCGCAATTCGACGGCCTTCATTCTCGATCCGCAAAAATTCATTTTCGCGACCCCTCTTTATCGTCTCGGCAGTAAATATCCCCATAAAAAATTCCTGCAAAGAAAGATCTTTGAGCTTTGCTAAAAGCGCGAGGGCTGTAACACTACTGCTGGACTTGCCTTCACTGCTTTGTCCGCCAGAAGTACGTTGTGTGTCAATAGCTAAGCGGTCCTCAAGATTGAACTGCGCCTCGACCCAAACCACGCCACTGATGAAACCATCACCTTTTTTCTTTAATTCTTCCAATAATCGCACGAACAAACTACGGCCACCCTGAGACTGAGAATAATAATTTTGATAATCTTGGAAAAGATGCCCGCCCCACTGCCAATCATTCTTCGCTTTCTCAACATACATACGGATTATGCGCTCGGCATATCGCTCGTCAATCTTATCGCTATTGCCTCCCGTGCTAGACAATGAAAGAACCTGATATTCTTGACCGGGCGCAAAATTCACTTCAACATATTTCTGTAAATGATAACCGCTTTCCCGCAATAACTGCTCAGGGACCTTGACCCAGACATTCTGGGGAGTTTGTCGCGGCCGCGCATTGAAAATAAAGATATTCATATTTTCGCCCGCCGTCCAAGCAGTTGAAATGAACTGAGCCCGATCTTTATGGTCACTGTAATCTAAGAACGATCCCGGATAGCCTTCATGCCATTCCGATAACCATTCTGCATTCTTTATTTCAAGCCGTTTGATCTGATCAATGAACTGGCCCCAGAAAGTATTTGCATTCGCGATCTCGCGTGAAAATTCTGCCCAAGTCTTGCGGCGTAAGAATTCATCAGTCGTGACAAAATTATGGCCGATCACCTGCGTCCTCGGATCTTTTCCTCCGGGGATGGTGATCATGTGTCCTTCATAACGCATCCATTCACGCAGATCGATCATGACCGGAATGCCCAATGAAGCCAGCACCACTAACAATTTAAGATAGCTTGTGACTGGGCCTCCGCGAGAAACTAACGAAGGCTCATCATAATTCGATGGGAAAGAAAGCATTGTCTGTTCTTGAGTTAAGGCATAATCTAAGGAGCCTGCCAAATGGTTGGCAGAATCCGCGAGCCGTCCGTAATCATCATAAACAGCTTTGTAATACAGCCTTAAATTTGCGCCGGGAAATTTATTGTTTAAATATTTAAAGTATTGACGGTCAGCATCATCATAGGTTTCCATGGTAAAGGTGAATTCTCTGCCGCGTTGTTGAGCGTATTTAGCGGTTTCCTTAAAGATCACTTCCCACGGCTCCGTGGCTTCGCTCAGCGCGCGGTCCACGGGTTCAAAGTTATACATAAAATATTTCTTGAATAAAAGGTGAGCTAAATCCACACGCATGCCGGTGACCCCGCGGTCGATCATACGCTTGATCGCAAAGAGATAATACTGCTGAACCTCCGGAAGAAAGACATTGAGATACGTTTGATCTCTATTCATCCCGTCGTACATATGCTTGACCAAGATCTTGCGCGTGCTCCCATTCTCAGTGATACGGACAATGAAATATTTATCATTCTTATCAAGAAGCTGAATGTCGTTCATGTCAGTTTCCTCAGCTCTTAATTCACGGTAAACAGTCCAACGATAATTCGATTCATTAACCCCGTCGGGAGCAAGCCATGCAATAAAATCAACCGTCACATTCATGCCAAGCCGCTGAGCTTCAGCCATGAAAGCCGTAAAATCTTCTTCCACATTTCCGCTAGATAATTTAGGATTCAGCCGGTCCATGCTATAGATCGAAAATGGATTGCCGTGAATGTCTCTTAAGACCTGATAGCCCGGGATGGCTTTGGACTTCGTATCATAATTATTAATAAGGACGAACGCTCCCCTTGAAGGATCTTTATAAAGGTAATGCTTGCCCCTGGTCGGGACCTGGTGCAAGTCCATCGAGATCTCGCCGATCTCATAAAGACCACCGTAAAGATAAACGGACCGAATCCCAGCAATTTGGAGCTGAGAAAGGATCGTTGTCGCTTTAACAAGGCTATCGCGATAAATGACCTTGCCCTGCGCATCTACTTCCGCACCAAGGTCCATCAAAGAGATCGATAACAGAACATTGGGGTCACTAGAAGCAACGGAAGAAGAAGATTTAAGATCAGAGAAACTTTCAAAAGTCCCAACAAAGAAAACCCTGTCAACTTCGCTCCATTTACTAAAATCCTGATGAGCTAAGTGATGTTCCATAAATCTTCTGCGAGTTTCCGCCTGTTGCGTTAATTGATCAAGTTTTGCAACAAGACCAGTTTCCGCCAAAATTGCATGAGCTTCGTTCAATACATCATCATCACCCTTCAATTTTCTACTATAGATAATATTCTTCGCTAATTTAAGATCCTCTTGAGATTCAAGCTGCAAAGATCTAATTTGGGTTAAAGAAACTCGGTCATAATCAACGTCGACGCGCTGATAATCAGGAAGCATGTCTTGCGCAAAGAACATTTGAACATCCATCCTTGCAGTCATGTCTGATCCCACATTATCTCTATGAATAATCATGATATCAAGGTCGGATCCCCGGACAACTTCCCGGCTTAAAGGATTCGTTCTTTCTTCGTCATGGCTCATCGTATAAGCAACATCCCCGTTTATCATAATGACCATCCCGGTGGCAGGAGTTATAAGGCTTTGAACTATATAATTATTTGCAAGGTGAACTTTTTGTTCGCTGACCTTTACTCGTTTTTGCTGCATGACTTCCAAAGCATGATCCATGAAATCATCGCCGCGAAGACCGATGACCATATAATTATGGAAGGCCCGTAGGATACTGGGTGATAACCTTGGAATGTACGTTCCGTTTGACCCCGGCTCAACACGCAAATATTTAACTCCAGAAAATCGTGTTTCAATTTCTCTTGAATTAACGACGATCTGCCACAATCTTACCCAATCATGAATTCTTTCAACTCTTAATTGCGCGGCAAGTTCCTGACCTGTTAATGGACCATCAGCAAGAACTCTTTGGACGATTTTCTTATCAAGCATAACCCTCGACGAGGTGACCGCGCTCGATGACGCCTTGATGTTTTTGATCGCTTCGTTAATAACTCTAGCGACGCTGGCAGGTTTCACTCCTTGCGGCAATTCCAATTGCATTGTAATCTTGATAAATTTTTCATGATGAGGATCAATGGCCGCATTGGCTGTAATGATCGAAATTTGACGATTCCACTCCAACACTGCGCGAACGAGAGCATTGAAAGCACCGGCCTGATGAGGAACCGTCACAACAACAGACATCAGCGATTTTTTAACCTCAGGGGTATCTTTGATTTTAATATCAGGAATTTGACCAATCGCTTCGATCATATTTTTAATGACCTCATTATCCACATCAGCATCAAAGAAATATCGTATCCCGAATCCAGTCTGTTCCATAGTTTGCAAATCTAAAATATTGATCCCGTGATAATACAAAATGCTGGTGATGGGTAGAATTAAGCCATGACGATCATAATCACCCGTGACTGTCAAGGCCCACTGCTGTACAAAACCAGTTGGACCTGTTGCGCCAGTTTGTTTTTGTATCCAAACCTTTTCGACTCTAGTTGCTAATCCAGAACGAGTTAATTTTTCATGAACAATTTTAGCGTCGATGAAACCATGACCAACCGCCATAAAGAACGCTTGTAGGTTGTGGGTGTGCTTTGGTGCTACATCGGGGAATATTCCTAAAATTGACTCAAGACGAATATCGCTCTTAATTTGTTCCACTTTTTGTTCATCTGAAATATGCCATAGCTCTTGTTGAGCTGTGCTACGGCCCAATAGCCGACGACCTTCATTCTCAAAGATCTGATTTAATTCTTCCACGTCGAGTAAATCTAAAGCATAAGCCAAATAAAGTTCTTCCAAGCCAAGCGTTGTGCGAAGCATCAGATTATTGCTCCATTCGCGTAGACCCTTCATCTCCTGCAATTTCGAAACAAGACCAGCATCTTTCGCTAAAAATTTCCTGCCACCAGTGATCAAGAATCCTTGTGCGTTGGCAGGCAAGGTGGCAATAACGGCCCTCAGCTGAGCGCGAACCGTGCTCGCATTGCGTTTAATTTTATTCCAATCGTTGGCGGCGGTCACTTTGTGTAAGAAATGTAGAACAGTTCCATTCTCAAGCGGCTTGACATCCAAGATACGCTGTTGTGGATCACGGCTAAATTCCGCATTAACCGTTCCGGCAACGACAGATAGTCTTACTGGATAAGCACCGCTATATTCCTGATTTAACGCATCAACTCGCCAATATGCCGCGGCATCCGTCGGCTTTGAACCACGATCCAAAATAACGGGATACATGGAATAAGGCTCTTTACCCTTGGTACTTCTGTTTCCCGGGAGAACAATAAGAACCGCCACTTTGTCTTTAAAATAACTACTGAGCAATTGATAATCGCTTGCCGAATTCTCCGTCGGCATATCATGCGGGAAATGATCAAAAATCTGGTTGTCGACTTCTGCTTCTTTGCGGGCGCCAAACTCAAAATATGCATACTTTGGAGCGATCAAATAGAGCGCATAATTGACACGATTCAAGATGATGATATCGAATGGCCGGCCTTCCTCGTCACGAACTGGGAATTGGAACCCATCGTAACCAAAACGGGTTTGATGATCGAGTTCGGTATAATACAAACCGGGCGAACTATCGATAAGACCTGTTTCGACATTGCCGCGGGCGAGATCCGTGATCAATTCACCAATCTTGTTTCTGATCGCTTCATCTTCGACAATCAACATAAAGCCAAATAAATCTTTAATTTCCGTCAAAGGCAGATCCCGGCGAGTTAATTTATTGGATAGGGAAGCGTGGGTCTTTAAACGGTTCTCAAACTTGACGGCTTCTAAAGGAACACCATTATCTTTTAAATATTGCCTAAACTCCTGGAGTCGATACTCAAGATAATGTTCTTGTTCTTGTTCCGTCATTCCTCGTGTCAAACTTTCTACGTCAGCTGCAGCCTTTTGATATTTCTCCGGTGAAACGACCGCAAATGCGGTATCTTGCAAATACCGCGCAATATTTTTAAATCGCAGATAGTTTGCCAGCGTGACATAAATATGCGTCGCTTTACGGGCGAGATATTGTTTTTCTTCTTGGCTCATGTCGCCAGATTGCTCAAGGGTCGCCAACATATCAGCAAAGGCAAACAACAACGCTTCTGAGTCATCAATATTCATTACGAACCACGTCATCCAAGTTGAAAGAGCCCGTTGGTGCAACAACTTGCCTTTGACATCAGAAACAGGATTATAAACAAGGTTGCGAACACGAGAAAGATGATCAGATCGCTTAGCGATCGACGCTAGGACTGCGGGACGGTGAGAGGTATAGCTCAAGTACGCCGCGGCGATGGTTTCGTCACTAACGTGTGTTCCGGGATTCACGCTCCATTCTTTAAGGAGGACCGCCACGCGTTGGGCTAGAAGATATTCCTTCGTAGTAATAGGTCTAGACTTTTGTTGTTCAAAAATAAATGTTTCCGCAATAGCCAGGATCGACGAGCTGGCCGCCTGCGCCGCACCCGAAGCACCACGAAATCTATCCGTAAGGTCTTCAACATGAATAGAGAGCCACCGGGGATTCAGCGCACTGGAGGCGGTGATACTGCTGGAGGCGGTGATCTTGGTATCAAAATATTGGGCGGCGGCTTGAAAAACATCTTTGGCACTTGTCGTATCGGCTGCGCTCATGTTAAATTCCGGATCGATCATCTGGATTTCTTTCACCGCTTGCTGCGCACTCATCTTAGCGACGGCTGGAATCATATTCCAGGTCCCAAAGACGGAACGGGCGACCGTACGTCCAACAAAATATCTAACCTGTGAATTTTCTGCGGCGGCCACATTTAAGAAACTCATTTTGACCCACGGTTCAATTTCACCGACATATTTTCTTAAAATCCCGCTTCTGCCGAAAATATGTTTCGCGACGAACTCAGGTTCGTTCGAGTTGATATTACTGGCCGTATTTTGCATAATATCAGACCATTTCGGAAGACTCAGCTTTCTTACGATCATAGCGGCTTTAAAGCGGATCATGTTGAGCTTGATATGTAGTTTAGCCAAAAGGGCAAAGACCGGCATGACCTCCGCAATCTTGACCATCAACAAATCGCGCTCTTTAACTTTAGTCATGGCCCGGACATCACCCATAACGACTTGCACATCGAAACGAATACCCATCTCCATCAATAATTTGGCAACCGTGCGCAATTCGTTTTCCAACTGTTGTTCAACAAGTCGGCGCATTTGCGGGGTAGTATGGAATTTCTTATAAAGACTCTGACGAAGTTGAACATAATCCAAGATGCTGGAATTTTGCTCCGTGTAATAAATGATGGAATCTTCAAGGACATCGTGTAGCAAAGTCGCAACGATCTTTTCCGGAGACCTGATCCCTAACCAGTTATAAGCCACCGCGACTACGCCCAGGACGTGGACTAAATAATCGGATTGCTGTGCGTCACGGCGGACCTGGCCGGCGTGATGGAATTTAACGATCTTAAATATTTCCTGCAAGAAGAGGTGTTGCTGTTTGGCGCTAAATCCAGGAATACGGGAACCTTGACCGATGAAGTCGCGCGGGCTGATGACAAGATAGCCGCTAACGTGATTGATCATCAGGTTCTGGATCTCATGTTCAAACGTGCCCGGCAACAAGGAAGAATTAAAATACAGTTCCTTTCTTTCTGCCTTTTCTTTTTCCTTCAAGGCGCTGGAGGCGGAGTTGATTTTTATATTGATTGCGGAGGCGTGGGCGAGCTCATAAACTTGATCATAAGCGGCGATCTTCTCATCACTCCAACCACCCGGGAATTCCATAACCTTGCGGATCTGCTCAACCCACCAATGTCTATTATTGCGATAACGGTCGAACGCTAAAGCAAAAGCGTTCGCTAATTCCCACGCGGCGTGTCTAATACTGTCAGAGGAATTATAACTAAACGGCGAAACCGAGAACTCTTCCGGAGTTCCACCTTGTTTCACGAAATCGTATAACCCGCCCGTTCTGGTCAAGATCGTCAAAAGACCGATGACTGCGGCTTGAATGTTTGAAATCCCGCCCGGTTCCCATGCGGACGGCATAAAGAATACATCCATGCCAGAACGGATCTGATTCGCTAACGAGGGGTCAAAAAGTTCAACGAAAAGTAACTGGCTGGCGAAACGTTCATCGCGTGCCAAAATACGTAATTGTCTAGCGGTATTCTCGCCATCCGGGTCGGCCGGTGATGCCATGAAAACCAAGCGGATCTTTTCGCCATTTTCGCCGCGCATCGCTAAGATCTTTTCAATCAATGTCGTGCCGTGTTCATCGACCTTCTCGAAAAGGATCGAATAACCCTTTTGCATAACAAGACGAGAGACCGCGACGACGGCCATATCTTTCTCGATCCCTTCTTCACTCAAAAAGCCATGAATCAAGTTTTGATTTTCTGGATTAGCGCGAAGCTCTTCGATCAAAGCGATGGTGGCTAAAAGATTTTGTGTTCTCTTGGCGACAAGATGTGGATCAGAAGATTTAAAGGTTGTGAACTTACGATGCCCGACATTACGCTGAAGATCTTTCATGTGGTTCGGCTGATTGGCAATAAGATCAATACCATTATTCACGAACGTCAAGGCGCCTTCTTGATAACGGCGCAACATGACCCCATGTAACCCAACGCCGCCTTGTTCCGTCATCATTTCGTGTTGATAACCTTTACTGACGGAAACGACCATGTTCGCGCGATCCAACCCGCCCTTTAAGAAATTATACTGACCGTAGAACTCAAGACCCCGTTCGGTGCGAGTTAATAAATCGTAAGGCAAATTCGTTAAATTATCGCCATCGGCATTTGGGGCGATAATATCTAGGTAGATACGGCCGTCGTGAACACGGATCTGATCCATCGTAATAATCCCATTGGCCAATAAATATACGAACAAAGGATCATTTGGATCAATAGTTTCTTCACGGTTGAATTTCCCTTGATAAGACAAATTATGCGTAATGATAACGGTGCCGGTTTCGCTTAACATTGGGAAGTTCGGATCACGGCGATAGATCGCTTCCATATAAACAGGACCTAAACCGGTTTGCCAATCATTGAAATGTAGCGCATCTGGATGGATACCAAGTTCACGGACGATATGGAACGGGGCTTTAGCGAGCAACTCGGCTTCAATAAAGCCATAATAACTGTCGGCATAACGATTGCGGACGGTTTCCGGATATTTGTTAGCGTCTAATTCCTTACTGCTCGGATAAACAGCCGGTTGAAGTAATTCGCGAAGAGTTTCATCCTTAGGATAGAAGCGAAGATAGTGAACGCCATTAATATCGTTATGTTTGACCGACATGTCGACATACCCGCCACCCATCGGAATGGCGGTCGTAAAGAGTTCAATCCCTTCCGGCATGACCGGCTTGATGATAGGCGAAAATTCTTTCGCATAACCCGGATTGATTACGATCACCACGTAACCAGCTTTTTCTAAAGCTTCAGCGTACTCACGGACGTAATCGCCTTGACCGCCTTTCTTGGAAACCCCTTCGGCCGCGACGAGAACAACGACTTTCTTCCCGCGGGCCTGCGCAACCTTCGAAAAGACTTGAATGTCATTGACCAACATCTTGGACTGTTCTTCATGAGCTATACCATGAACAAAAACCTGACCGTTGCCGAACGGCAAGTCAGCCCAATACATACGTCCTCGGAATCCTTCAAAAGCGACTGTGAACTCAAAGTTCTGACGGGCTTCCACACGGATCTCATAGACCGCGTGGCCGTCTTCCGTGTTTCGTACCCAATTCATCGGATCATGTTGCCAATGACCATTTCCATTACGATTGGAATGTAAGGAAACATAGCGTTGAGCGCCTAAACCTTTCGCCGCTTTAAAGTCAACCGCATCAGCGATCGCGCGAATAATAACTTCCTGACCTTCACTGACCACCTGAATACGTTCTTCAATGACACCACCGAGCTTGCTATAAACTAATTCCCCGCGGGATGCTTCATAAATCGGGACATCCATGACCCAACCTTTATTCAAAAGATCTTCCCAAACTGCCAAGAAGCGATAAAGCTCACCATTGTCCATATCGACGATCAAGCCACGGAATTGCTGCGGAACCACGCGCCCGGCTTGCACTTCGCCCGAGACAGCATTGTTATGTATTAATTCTTCTTTAGGCATGAAGGACGCTTTAAAGCCATGAAGATCTAGTTCTTTGAACGATTCTTCAATATAACCGGCTTGCTGGAATTCTGCGTAACCTTGATCCGGATCAATGATCAAATACGCCCTATGACTACGCGGAATAGAACCTGGCTTCTGAATCGACGCAGAAATACTATAAGGATGCAAATGATCACCGTAACCTTTACCAGTCGCGTCTGCCGGCAATAAACCAAATTTAAAGATGTGTGCTAAGTTCTCCGGGTTAAGGACGAAGTAATGGGTCAAATAAACAGCGTCAAAATCAAAAAGCTTAACGTTATATGATTGTCCAAGGTAGGTCGGTTCAGCTAAGAAGATATTGCCATAAACCAACAACGTTTCCTGGTCGGAGGATATTGTTTTGATCAAAGGATACGATTGATACTTCACAAATGCTGTTCCTTCAATATTGCTTCCCTGACCAATGACTTCGCGTAAGAAAGGAGCGGCCTCGCTGTTGTCCTGAACACGCCCATAAACCTTATCCCCTCTTGCATTCACGAAAACAGAAACCGTCTTATAGTCCATTTTCTGCTGTTGCGTGAATTTAAAGCTCGTGCCGTTAAGGGTAATTTCTTTAACCGTGCTGGAGGCGATGGTGCTGAGTTGTTCGGTGATGGGAGAAGATCCTTCGACATCATCAATGACGTCTTCTCTAACATACATGGTACGATGAACGACTTCCCAAAATTTTTGTATATCTTCGACCATATTCATTGAATTACCGCTCAAAGCTCTAGCAATCCCGATCTTCGCGAAAAGAACTTCGGTCGTATCTTCCACAGATTGCGGAAGCTGATAGTACACGAGGCGTTTCATATTTCCCATTGCATCCCACGTAAAGATGGCTTCCATGTGCTGAACAACCTCTTGCGACGGCCAGATATTCCATTTGGCGACATATTGATGCATGTGAAATTGCGAATCGATGTCGTTATGGCTCGGGAAACGGTTATAATCTAAGGGGTCCTGATTAATACCAATTCTTCTGGCGAATTCCGCAGATGCTGCTTTTTCGAGTATGAGATCGATCGGTTTTTTTTCCAAAAGACTCGGGATTTTGTGAATGTGAACCATGCCGATTCGATTATGGCTGTAAGCTATACCATCTTTAACGCCGCTGGTGATGTACTGATTGCGTTGCAATAATTCCTTATAAACGTCCGCAGAAACAATCGTCTGACCCGGCAAAAACAACGCGCTAATATCCAACGGAAGCGCCCTGTACTTCATTTTAATCTCTCCGCCATTATCCCCAGCCACGAAATCTTCGCCTTCGCTGAATAAACCATTAACCTGCTCGGAGCTTTGCACGAAATTGATAAGATCGCTTTCTGTGATGAGTTTTCCGCCAGTGATACTGTTAACAATTTCTTGACGATTGTGTAAGTAAGGAATAACACCAAAAAGGCCGGAACCGTGCCAAGTATAGACATCTTCCAAAGGAATCGTGTAGTGATGCGTGACGCTCATTTTGTCACGGGCCGGAAGCTCTCTTAAGGTGAACGTGATATACGTCTGGCCGTTGCTGAAGAAGCGCAATGTTGTTTCGGCAAGGCCGCGGAAGATCGACAAGAACTGTCTTTGTTCTTCATCAACATTGTGAATACCTAACCAGTGACGCGGGACCATGACGCGGTCGAAAGGTACGCTATCTTCATTGCTCTTGCCGCCCTTACTTGCATATAAGAAAGCGTGTGCTTCCAAAATGATTCTATTCCCACGTTGCGACACCCCTTGGTAGATGATCGGATTATCGTCGGCAAGGTCCCAATTGCCGGCCTGACGATCAGCTTCCAATTCCTGCCATTTTGTATAAATATCTTGCGCCAGGCGGTAATTGTCTTCGGCGACATTCAGTTGCTGTTTATTGCTTTCCCAGACGGCGTTAGCTATACGGGAGAAAAAGAATTCCATGTTGGAACCGAAATATTGCTGCCATTCCTGGACGTCTTGAAATGTAATGTACCCAAAACGATTCATATGGCGGACGAGCCAGCGGAAGACCTCACCAATATCCGGAGTTGCATAAATGTCGACTAAAGAGGTCGATTCTAACGGGATCGGCTTGAAGGAAATATCCAAAGAGCTGGAAGCAGTCTTAACGACAAGCGTTACAAAGATGCGGCCGTCGATGGCTAAGGTGACCGGACTGACTTGCGCGCCCAAATCGATAAACATCGCGACATCTTTTTGCGAAGAAGAAGATTCGGCACCGAGCGCCGTTAATAACATCGGGTCGATACCTTCCAAATATCCGGACAAGATCGCGTGCATAGCGCCTTGTTCGTTTGTTAAGTGATTAACAACGTTAGTGTGCATTGCATATTGGGGACCCATGCTGACGATCTTGATGCTGGCCGTGTTGCCGAGAACGTTGGTACGCTGCGCAGCAGAGACGTCTAACCAGCTGTTAAGATCGGCGGCGATTAAAACGAATTGCGACGTTTCGACGATGTTTTCGGCGGCCCATTCGCCATTGATCTTTTGTCCGTTATAACCGGCGGCGTTCAAAATATTTTCGGCTTCATCAACCGCCTGGCTGTCGTAATCAATCCCAACGACACGCTTGGCACCGAGCTTCAGGGCGGCTAAGGCTAACAATCCGGTTCCGACCCCATCGATTTCCACAACTTGATCGCTAAGATCTTGGCCGATCATGGCCGCGATGATGGCGACTAAATATTCGGCGAAATCGCTGACTTTGTTGACACGCAACACTTGTAATGTTTCAGACATATCATGTTTGGCTAAAACATTGATCGTGCTGTCAACGACGACCACCGGGCCGACGCGTAAGTAATGAACGCCATTGGTATTTTCGCTGATGACGACTTCTAAGGTCCCGCGGTTAATGGCCACTTCACGGCGGACGACCGTTAAATCATTATCTTTGATGATGCGCTGTTCGAAATTTTTGATGAAGCCTTGTTCTAACATACCTTGATTTCTGCGGGCGGCATCTTCGATGACGCTCGAAGCGGAAGCTTTTTCTTCGAAGACGACTTTGCCCGTGAACGGCCCTTGGACGATGCCGAGCATCTGGCTGTTGTTCGGGAAAATGACTCTTAAACCGTTTAAGGCAAGAATCATGTCCCCGTTACCGATGACTTTTTCTTCAACGCGGACACCGATATTTTGCGCAGCATCGTATTTATAAACGGTGGCGGTGAAGGAACCTTTTTGTGCGATTAATAATTTTGCTCTCGGAGCATCGACCGGCAAATTCATGTGCGGCTGGCCGACGTTGGCTTGCGGGGCTTTGGTTTCGATGGTAAACGGGAAGGATGCCGGGGTGA
>Ga0163144_10000538_pt1 | contig 88523 bp, 77 predicted proteins | sample OliLak19BULKMAT1_FD_123175 | JGI IMG/M metagenome (GOLD analysis project Ga0163144, IMG submission 123175) | Freshwater microbial mat bacterial communities from Lake Vanda, McMurdo Dry Valleys, Antarctica - Oligotrophic Lake LV.19.BULKMAT1 | ecosystem: Environmental > Aquatic > Freshwater >...
GCGCGCGGACAGGCGTCACGGGCCGGGTGCTCAAGCGGCCTGAGCGCTGGCGGACCGAAGCGGCCACACCGGCGGTCACGGGCCGGGTGCTCAAGCGGCCTGAGCGCTGGCGGAACCGCAGCGCCCGCGGCCCGGCCTACTCGGCCGCCCGGAGCTTTCCGCGGTCCACCTTGCCCAGGTGCGTCGTCGGCAGCGAGTCCACGAAGATCACCTCGCGCGGGTGCTTGTACGGCTCCAGCCGCTCGCAGACGAAGGCCTTGAGTTCCTCCGCCAGCCCGGGCCGGCGCTCGCGCGGGATGACATACGCGTGGGGCTTGACCAGGCCGTTGGCGTCGGCCACGCCGACCACGGCGACGTGGGACACGGCGGGGTGCAGCAACAGGCACCCCTCCACCTCCGTGGCCGAGAGCCACTTGCCGGAGACCTTGAGCAGTTCATCGGCCCGGCCGCAGTAGGTGTAGTAGCCGTCGGCGGATCGGCAGATGAGGTCGCCCGAGACGTACCATTCGCCCCGGAAACCCCACTGGGTCTTCTCCATGTTCTGCCAGTAGCCGGTGGCTCGGGAGCCGCCCCGCACCCAGAGGTAGCCGGTCTCTCCATCAGGCAGTTCCCTGCCCTCCTCGTCCGCCACCCGCACCTCGAAGCCCGGCACGACTTCGCCCAGCGTGCCACGGCGGATGCGCCCGACCCGGTTGGAGATGAAAATGTGCCACATCTCGGCGGTGCCCAGGCCGTCGAGCAGCGGCACACCGAAGGCCTGGTCCCAGCGCTGATGCAGCTCCTCCGGCAGTCCTTCGCCCGCCGAAGTGGCCAGGCGAAGGGACGAGAGATCCTGGCTTCCGGCGTCGGGGTGGCTCACCATCTGGTTGATCATGGTGGGCACGGTGATCAGGATGGTGGGCCGGTGCTTCCCGATCTGCCCGAAGAGGACCTCGGCGGTGCAGCGCTCGTCGAAGAGGACGGCGGCGGCCCCGGCCAGGAAGGGGAAGAAGAGGTTGGAGCCGGTAGCGTAACCGAAGTAGAGCTTGGGCACGGCGAGAGTGATGTCGTCCTCGGTGTACTGCAGCACCTTCTGGCCGTAGCAGCAGGCGGTGTTGGCAAAGGAGCGATGGGGCTGCACGGCGGCCTTGGGCTGGCCGGTGGTGCCGCCGGAGAAGAGCCAGATGGCGGCGTCGTCCCGGTGGGTGGGGAAGTTGGCGAAGGTGTCGGGCTGGGCCTGGAGGCGGGGCGCCCAGTCGCGGCCGCCCACGACGATGAGCTTCGGCGGGTGGGCGGCACGGCCGGCGGCGGCGCGGAAGGTGTCGGCATGCTCCGCCGCCACCAGCGCCACGGTGGCGCGGGTGTAGTCGAAGAAATACTCGATGGCGTCGGGTTTGAGTTCCGGGTTGACCATGACCACTACGGCCCCGATCTTCAGGGTACCGAACAGGGCCGCCACGTAGTCCGGGCCATCCGGCAGGGCGATGATCACCCGCTGTTCGGGAACCACCCAGTCCGAGCCGAGCAGGTTGGCGTACCGATTGGCCAGCGCCTGCACCTGACGGTAGCTCCACTGCCCCGCGTCGGTGATCAGTGCGATCCGGTCTCCCCGGCCCTCGGTCACCCGGGCATCGAGAAAGAAGTCGGCGATGTTGAACTGGGCCGGAGGCTCGAACGTCATGGCGCACATCCCCGGGGCAATGAGATCGGTGAGGACAGAATAACCGTGCAGACGCTTGCCGCAATGACCTGGGAAGAGGCGCGCGACGCCGCCGGCCCCGGGTCCGCCGCGATCCTCCCGGTGGGCGCCATCGAGGCCCACGGGCCGCACCTGCCGCTGGAGACCGACGTCATCATCGCCCAGGCGATGGCGCGGGCCGGGGCCGCCCGGATGGAGGCGCACAACCTCCGGGTGGTGGTGCTGACGCCGCTGGCGTACACGTCGGCCGGATTCGCCCAGGGATTTCCCGGGACCATTACCCTTGCTCCAGAGACGGTGACCGCCGCGGTGGTGGACATCGCGGCCAGCGTCGCCCGGCACGCGTTCGGGATCCTGGCCATCGCCAACGCGCACCTCGACCCGACCCATCTCATGTCGCTTGAAGCGGCGGTGCAGACCATCCGCCGGGACACCGCGCTGGTGGTGGCGTTTCCCAACCTGACCAGGAAGCCGTGGGCGAGCCGGCTGACCGACGAGTTCCGCAGCGGGGCCTGCCACGCGGGGCAGTTCGAGACTTCGATCGTTCTGGCCGAGCGGCCCGAGGCGGTGCGGGAGACGAGGCGGGCGGAGCTGGCGCCGAATCCGGTATCGCTGTCCGACGCCATCCGGGACGGCAAGCGGAGCTTCGAGGAGGCCGGAGGCGAACACGCCTATTTCGGCTTTCCGGCGCAGGCCACCAAGGAGGAGGGGCGGACGACCATCGACACCCTGGGCATGATCCTGTACGAGGCGGTCCAGGCCGAACTGCGGCGCGATCCGGAGAGCGCGCGATGAACGCGCTCGAGGGTCGCATCGCCGTCGTGACCGGCGCCAGTCGTGGGATCGGTGCGGCGACGGCGCGGGCGCTGGCGGCGGCGGGGTGCAGGGTGGTGGTCGCGGCGCGGAGCAAGGAGCGAATCGAGAAAGTGGCTGCCGAGCTGACGGCACTGGGCCGGCCGGCCAAGGCGGTGGTGTGCGACGTGACGAGCGAGGAGAGCGTCGCCGCGCTGCTGCGGGATGCCACCGCACTCGGCCCGGTCTCGGTGCTGGTGAACAACGCCGGGGCCGCGGCCTCGATGCCGATCGTCAAGACGTCGCTGGAGGACTGGAACCGGCTGATGGCGGTGAACGCCACCGGCGCGTTCCTGTGCACCAGGGCGTTTCTCCCCGGCATGATCGCCCAGAAGTGGGGCCGAGTGGTGAATGTGGCGTCCACCGCCGGCCTGAACGGCGCCAAGTACATCGCGGCGTATTCGGCGGCCAAGCATGCGCTGATGGGGTTCACCCGGTCGGCGGCGGCGGAGATGGCGGGCACGGGGATCACGGTGAACGCGGTCTGTCCGGGGTACGTGGACACGGAGATGACCACCGAGTCCTTGGACCGGATCATCGCCAAGACCGGCCGGAGCCGGCACGAGGCGCTAGCCGCCGCGCTGGCGTCGGCGGGACAGTCGCGGCTGATCACGGCGGAAGAGGTGGCGGCGGCGGTGCTGGGGCTGTGCACGCCGGCGGGAGACGAGCTCAACGGACAGGCGGTGGTCATGGACGGGAGAGACTAGATGAGCAGCCGCTTCGCGATCATCAACCCTGACGCGCTCGGCGCGCCTCGCGGCTGGAGCAACGGCATGCTGGCGCGGGGCGGCGGGCGGGTACTGTTCATCGCCGGGCAGACCGGGGTGACGGTCGGGGCGACCACGCTCGTCGGCGTGGGCAAGCCGGCCAAGCGCGCCCGGGCGGTGATGACGGCCGCGGAGTTCGTACGGCAGTTCGAAGCGGCGCTGACGCGCGCGTTGGCAGTGCTGCGTGAGGCGGGCGGGATGCCGGAGGACATCGGGCGATTCACGATCTACGTGACCGACATCAAGCAGTATCGGGCCAACCTCAAGCCGTTGGGCGCGGTGTACCGGAAGCTGATGGGCCGGCACTATCCGGCGATGGCGCTGGTGGCCGTGACCGCGCTGGTTGATGCGAGGGCGCTGGTGGAGATCGAAACCACGGCGGTGGTGGGGTAGGCGGTTGGGCGGCCAGTAGAGCTTCTGGGATGCGGAAAGATTTAGGGACGCGGGCAGAGAGCCTTAGGGACGCCACGGAGGGAGAGGGTCTCCAGGCGCTGGAGGTGCGCTCTCCGGGCGGGCTGGTAACACACTTCACCGCGCACCTACGCGCCCTCCGACCCTCCCCCTCCGCGGCGTCCCTTGGGGGCTTTCCGCTCTGCGGCGGTCCTTGGGGGCTCTGCCCCTCCGCGGCGTCCCTCCCGCGCCGTCGCGCCCAGCACGCTCCGCGGCCCGCCGCCTGCGGCTCCGACCGATCCGCCTCCCCCTTGGGACGCGGCCGGATGCGGGCGCGGGGCGCCCGGAATGTGGTGCCTGAGGCGCGCGGAGAGGGGTCACGGGCCCGGGTGCTTCGAATGTGGTCGAGGCGGGCGCAGAGCACCCGGAACGAGGCGCCTAGGAGCGCGCGTCGGTGAGCCCCATCTTAGCTGCGACCGCCGATCGACGGGCGGAACCGCAGCGCGCGGAAAGGCGTCACGGGCCGGGTGATCAAGCGCCCGACCACGGCCGACGAGCCGAGGAGCAGCAGCGCAGTCCACGATCGGAGACCTGCATGACATTGGCGCCCAAGTCGTTCCGCTACGCCGTGGACTCGGCCAGTGCGGTGGCGACGATCACTCTCGACCGGCCCGAGCGGCTCAACGCGCTCACCTTCGAGGTGTACACCGAGCTGCGGGACACCTTTCGGGCCCTGGACACCGAGCCCGGCGTGCGCGCCGTGATCATTACCGGCACCGGCCGGGCGTTCTGCACCGGGGGCGACGTGCAGGACATCATCGGGGCGCTGTTCTCCCATGACTACGACGGACTGCTCACGTTCACCCGGCTCACCTGCGACCTGATCCTCTCCATCCGCCAGTGCCGCCGGCCGGTGGTGGCGGCGCTCAACGGCACGGTGGCCGGCGCGGGCGCGGTGATCGCGGCGGCGAGCGACATCCGGATCGCGGCCGAGAGCGCCAAGATCGCGTTCCTCTTTTCCAAGGTGGGCCTGGCGGGCGCCGACATGGGCGCGGCGTGGCTGCTGCCCAGGATCGTGGGAAACAGTCACGCGACGGAACTGCTCATGCTGGGCGACTTCATCACCGCCCAGCGCGCCGCCGAGATCGGGCTGTACAACCGAGTGGTGCCAGCGGAGCGGCTGATGGCGGAGGCGACCGAGTTCGCCACCCGGCTGGCGAAGGGTCCGTCGGTGGCGCTGGGGGTGACCAAGCAGGCCCTCAATCAGGAGGCATCGATGGACCTGGTCTCGGCGCTCGAGTTCGAGGCCCAGGCGCAGGCCGCCTGCATGCAGAATCCCAATTTCCGCGAAGCCTACGAAGCCTTCCGCGCCAAGCGCGATGCCCGGTTCGAGTAACCTCATGCCAGACACCCGACTGATCCGCACCTTCCTCGAGCCGCAGCACAACGCCCTGGCGGAGCGGGTGGGCGACTTCGCCACTCGGGAGATCGCGATACGAGCCGAGGCGGCGGACGATGCCGCCGCGCGGACGGAGGCCCGCGCACTGCTCCGGCTGCTGGGCGCCGGCGGTTGGCTCAAGCCGATCTTCGACCTGGACCTCCGGGCCTGCTGCCTGACACGCGAGGCCCTGGGCGCGGCCTCGCCGCTGGCAGACGCGGTGTTCGCGCTCCAGGGGCTCGGGACCACCCCGATCCTGCTGAACGGGTCGGCGGCGCAGAAGGAGCGCTGGCTGGGGCCGATCGCCGAGGGCACGGTGATGACCGCGTTCGCGATGACCGAGCCGGAGGCGGGGTCGGACGTGGCGAGCATCGCCACGACCGCGCAGCGCACCAAGGCAGGGTACGTCCTCGACGGAACCAAGACGCTGATCTCCAATGCCGGCATCGCCGATCTGTACGTGGTGTTTGCCTCGACCGATCGCGCCAAGGGTCACAGGGGGATCAGCGCGTTCCTGGTACCCAAGGATGCGCCGGGATTCCGGTTCGTGGGGCCGCTGGTGATGAGCGCCCCGCATCCGCTGGGGGAGATTGTGTTCGAGAACTGCACGCTCCCGGCGGAGGCGCTGCTGGGAGAGGAGGGACACGGGTTCCGGATCGGCCTCGGGGCACTGGACCGGCTGCGGCCCACGGTGGCCGCGGCGGCGTGCGGCATGGCCGAGCGGGCGCTGGCGGAGTCGCTCTCCCACGTGAAGGCCCGGCAGCAGTTCGGGAAGCCGCTGGCGGAGTTCCAGCTGGTGCAGCAGAAGCTGGCCCGCATGGCCACGGATATCGCCGCCGCCCGGCTGCTGGTGTACCGCGCCGCCTACGAGAAGGACCAGGGCCAGGAGCGGATCACCACCGAAGCGGCCATGGCCAAGGCGTTCGCCACCGAGATGGCCCAGCGCGCCGTGGACGACGCGGTGCAACTGATCGGCGGCCGGGGGGTGCTGGCCAACCATCCGGTGGACCGGCTGTACCGGGCGGTACGGGCGCTGCGGATCTACGAGGGGACCACGGAGATCCAGCAGCTGATCATCGCGGGGGAGCTGCTGAAGGGCGGTTAGGCGGTTGGGCGGCGTTGCCGAGGAGGGGGAGGGTCTCCAGGCGCTGGAGGCCGCGTCTCAGAAACGCCAGTGGGACGCCACGGAGGGAGAGGGTCTCCAGGCGCTGGAGGCCGCGTCTCAGAAGCGCCAGTGGGACGCCGTCGCGCCCGGAACGGGGCGCCTCGGAGCGCGCCTCGGTGAGCCCCACCGTAGCTACGACCGTCGATCGACACGCGGAACCGCAGCGCGCGGAGAGGTGTCTCGTTCCGGGTGCGCGAGCCTGAGCGGCGGCGCCAGTGGCTGAGCCCGGTCGAGCGCCGAGAGGCGGGACGCCGCCGGTCACACCGCGCCTCGCGTCGCTACCTTACCCGGGCATGTGGCATCCGGACCCGTTCATCAAGCACCCCATCCCGCCCAGTCGGCCGCCGACGGCGGAGCAGGCGGCGCGGTCGCGCTGGTTCAGCCCGCTCAGCGTGGGCCGGCTGGACCTGGTCGAGCGCACCTGGGTGCCGGCGATGGTGCCGTGGCGGGCCACCGACGACGGGCTGGTGACGCCCGAGGTCCTGGCGTGGTACGAGCGTTTCGCGCGGGGCCAGCCGGGCGCGCTGGTGGTCGAGGCCACCGGGATCCGGGACATCCCGAGCGGGCCGCTGCTCCGGATCGGGCACGACCGCTTCCTCCCCGGCCTCGAGGAGCTGGTGCGCACGGTGCGTCGAGCCAGCGGCGGCCGGACTCGGCTGTTCATCCAGATCATCGACTTCCTGCGGATCCGGCGGCGGCCCGACCCCGAACGATTCTTCCGGGACTTCCTGGTCCTCACCCACCGGCACCGCGCCCGGCTGACGGGCAGCGACGACGCGATTCGATCGGCACTGGTGGCATTGCCCGAGGCCGAGTGGCCGGGGATCCTCGACGCGCGGGAGCTGGAGGCGCTCCAGTACGGCGCGCGGGAGCGGGTCACCGACACGCACCTGCCGCACATCCGCGCGCTGCCTGAGGTCCTGCCCGGGCTGTTCGCGGCCGCGGCCGGGCGCGCGGAGCGGGCGGGATTCGATGGGGTGGAGCTGCACTACGCCCACGCGTATACCATGGCGTCATTCCTGTCGGCGCTCAACGATCGGGCAGACGGGTACGGCGGCGTTCGGGAGAATCGGGTTCGGCTGCCGCTCGAGGTGTACGACGCGGTGCGGGCGGCGGTGGGCGGGGAGTTCGTGGTGGGGTGCCGGTTCCTGGCGGAGGAGTGCGTCGCCGGAGGCAGCAGCGCCGACGATGCGGCGTGGTTCGGGGCGGAGCTGGCCCGGGCGGGGATGGACTACCTGTCGCTCTCCCGGGGAGGCAAGTTCGAGGACGCGAAACAGCCGAGGATCGGCTGGGCGCGCTATCCCTACACCGGGCCGAGCGGCTACGAATGCATGCCCACGGTGCGCTCGGATGACCGGGGGCCGTTCGGCCGGAACCGGGGCGCAACCCGGGCGGTGCGGGCGACGGTGCGCGCCGCGGGGTGCCCGACGCCGGTGGTCGTGTCAGGCGGCATCTCGACCTTCGAGCAGGCCGAGGCGCTGCTGGAGGAGGGCACCGCGGATATCGTCGCCAGCGCCCGGCAGAGCCTGGCCGATCCCGACTGGTACCGGAAGCTCCGCCTCGGGCTGGGGGAGCAGGTGCGCCGCTGTGTGTTCACCAACTACTGCGAGGGCCTGGACCAGGTGCACAAACCGGTGACCTGCAAGCTGTGGGATCACGCCGGCCTGGAAGAGCCCGGCACGCCGCTCACGGCGGACGGGCGCCGCCGGCTGGTGGCGCCGGCCTGGGAGCCGGCGGCGACATGAAGGTCGCCATCGTCGGTGCCGGCCCCGCCGGGCTCTACCTGGCCATTCTCCTCAAGCGCGACGATCCCGCGCACCGGGTGACGGTGTACGAGCGGAACCGCCTGGAGGACACGTTCGGCTTCGGCGTGGTGTTCTCCGACGAGACCCTGGAGAACGTGGGCGAGGCCGATGCCGAGACCAACCGGGCCATGGCCCCCGCCGCGGCCCACTGGGACGACATCGAGATCCACTACCGCGGCGGGGTCACCCGTTCGACGGGACACCAGTTCTCAGGCCTGGAACGCAAGGCGCTGATGCAGCTGCTCGCCCGCCGAGCCGAGGCGCTGGGCGTGGAGATTCAGCTGCAGCGGGAGATCGGGAGCGTGGCCGATGTCGGTCCGGCCGACCTGATCGTGGCGGCGGACGGCGTGGCCAGCGTGCTGCGCGACGGGATGGCCGACCGGTTCGGTCCCCAGATCGACTGGCGCACCAATCGCTTTGTCTGGCTGGGCACGACTCGACCGTTTCCCGCGTTCACGTTCTATTTCAAGCCGTCGCCGGTCGGACTCTGGCGCACCCACGCCTATCAATACGCGGAGGGCCGGTCCACGTTCATCGTGGAGGCCCGCGAGAAGACCTGGCGGGCCAGCGGCCTCAACGAGAACGATGAGAAGGGGACCGTGGCCTACCTGGAGCAGCTCTTCAAGGAAGAGCTGCAGGGTCACCCACTGCTGGCCAATCGCTCCATCTGGCGGCAGTTCCCCACCGTCAAGAACGCCCGCTGGCATTCCGGCAACGTGGTCCTGCTCGGCGACGCCGCACATACCGCGCACTTCTTGGTCGGCTCGGGGACCAAGCTGGCCATGGAGGATGCCATCGCGCTGGCGGGGGCGCTCAAGGAGCGGACCTCGATTCCGGAGGCGCTAGCCGCGTATGAGGCGGAACGGCGGCCGGCGGTGGAGAGCCTGCAGCGGGCGGCTCAGGCCAGCCTGGAGTGGTTCGAGTCGGCGGAACGCTACCAGGACATGGAGCCGCTGCAGTTCGCCTTCAACCTGCTCACCCGCAGCCTGCGGATCACCCACGAGAATCTGCGGCGCCGCGACCCGGCGCTCGTCGGCCAGGTAGATCACTGGGTCGCCGGCATGGCGGAGAAGCAGAGCGGACGGATTGTGCCGGGCGACCCGTCCCCGCCGCCGCTGTTCACCCCGTACAAGCTCCGGGGCCTGGTGCTGTCCAACCGGGTGGTGGTGTCGTCCATGTGTCAGTACCGGGCCGACGACGGGATGCCTAACGACTGGCACCTGGTCCATCTGGGGAGCCGAGCCATTGGCGGTGCGGGCCTGGTCATGACGGAGATGACGGATGTGAGCCGGGAGGGGCGGATCTCTCCCGGCTGCACCGGGATGTACCTCGAGGCCCACGTGGCGGCGTGGCAGCGGATCGTGGAATACGTGCATCGGGAGAGTGGGGCGGCGATCGGCATCCAGCTGGGTCATGCCGGGCGGAAGGGTTCCACCCGGGTGCCGTGGGAGGGCGACAACCAGCCGCTTGAAGAGGGCAACTGGCCGCTGATCGCACCGTCGCCGATCCCGTATCTGGCGCACAGCCAGACGCCGCGGGAGATGACCCGGGCCGACATGGACCAGGTGCGGGCCCATTTTGTCCGGGCGACGAAGATGTCGGAGGCCGCCGGCTTCGACCTGCTGGAGATCCACCTGGCCCACGGCTACCTGCTGGCCTCGTTCATTTCGCCGCTCACCAACCGGCGCACCGACGAATACGGCGGTTCGCTGCACCAAAGGATGCGGTTTCCACTGGAGATCGTGTCGGCGGTGCGGGCCGCGTGGCCCGCCGGCAGGCCGGTCTCGGTGCGGATCTCGGCGGTGGACTGGGCGCCGGGCGGGCTGGAGGCGCAGGATTCGGTGGAAGTCGCCCGCATGATGGTGGCCGCCGGTGCGGACATCGTGGATGTGTCGGCGGGGCAGACGGTACCGGAGGGACGCCCGGTCTACGGCCGCCAGTTCCAGACGCCGTTCAGCGACCGGATCCGGCACGAGGCCAAGGTGCCGACGATGACCGTGGGCAACATCTCCTCCGCCGCCGACGTGAACACCATCTTGGCGGCCGGCCGGGCCGACCTAGTGGTGCTGGCGCGGGCGCACCTGTGGGATCCGTACTGGACCCGGCACGCCGCCCATGAGCTGGGGCACACGCTGCCCTGGCCGCCGCCGTATGCGACGCTGGAGCGGTATCGGCCGAGGAGTTAGGCGGTTGGGCGGTTGGGCGGTTGGGCGGTTGGGCGGTTGGGCGGTTGAAGCCCCTCGGCGGCCGCAATGTTCCCTGATCACGATTTCCTGAGAGCCACACATGCCGTCCTATGCCGAGTACCTGAAGATCGACGAACTGCTCACGTTGCAGCAGCCGCTCTCGGACGGGCCGGAGCACGATGAGATGCTGTTTATCGTGATCCACCAGGTCTACGAGCTGTGGTTCAAGGAGGTGCTGCACGAGCTGGACTACCTGGAGCAGCTGCTGAGCCGGAAGGATGAGCCCCGGGCCCAGCACACGCTCAAGCGGGTGCTGACCATTCTCAAGGTGATGGTGGCGCAGATCGACATCCTGGAGACGATGACGCCGCTCGAGTTTCTCTCCTTCCGGGACCGGCTCGAATCGGGCAGCGGGTTCCAGTCGGCCCAGTTCCGGGAGCTGGAGTTCCGGCTGGGCCGGAAGAACGCCAAGGCGCTGGACCGGTGCGAGCCGGGGAGCGAGGCCCGCACGCGGCTGGAGCACCGGCTGGCGGCGCCCACGTTGTGGGACAGCTTCCTGCGCTACCTGGCGGCGAGCGGGGCCAATATCCCCAAGGCCCAACTGGAGCGGGATGTCACCGGGCCGATCGAGCCCAGTGCCGAGGTGCGCCGGGCGCTGGTGGAGGTGTACCGGAGCCGGTCGGGGATGGCGGGGCTGTGTGAGCGGCTGGTGGATCTGGATGAAGGGCTGATGGAGTGGCGCTACCGGCACGTGAAGATGGTGCAGCGCACCATCGGCACCAAGATGGGCACCGGCGGCAGCGCCGGTGCGGAGTACCTGATGACCACGCTCAATCAGCCGCTGTTTCCCGACTTGTGGGCGATCCGGGCCGAGTTGTAGGCGATTGGGCGATTGGGCGATTGGGCGGAGCCCTCCTCGACTCCCGACCACCCGACACCCGACCACGCGGCGCAAATCCGGTTGTGCCGCGACCGGCAACCACGTGCCTCGCGGAGGGCGCCGCCCGCCGCTCGGCGATCTCCCCGATCCCTTGCGGCCAGGCGCCCGAACAAGAGGCATGTGGGTGCCGGGAGCAGGCGCGGCCAGCGTTCGAACAGAAGCATGTGGGGGCCGGCGCGAACGCGCCTTCAGCGCGTTCTCTTGATTGCGGCGCGGACGCCACACATCGCGGGAAACCGCCGTCGGCTGCCGCTTGCGCTCATCCGTGGGCAGGGTCACATTGCGGCACAAGAAGGCAGCGCGAGCCCATCGTCTTCCGGCAGCATCCACACAGCATATTCCGATGGCTTGCTTCATCCGGCTCCCCCGCCGGGCGTCGCAGTCATCCCTTAATCCACCACTCGGAGGATTCCCGTGAAATACGGCACCCACACTTTCCTTGCCATGGCAGCCTTCGGGCTTACCCTGGGCGCATGTGCCCCCGACAACACGGCCCCAGAGCTTCCGGTCGCCACGCCGATGATGGCCGCACTCTCCGCCGGCAACTCGTACGTGATCCTGGCCAAGGGCAACAAGATCCCGGCCACTCTCGCGGCCAGCATCGCCGCGGCGGGAGGAACCATCACCCAGACCCTTCCCGAGATCGGCATGCTGACAGTGACCTCGACCGCGGCGGACTTCCAGGCCAAGGCCTCCGCCTTCTCGGGCGTCGACGCCGTAGCGGTTGACACGAATTACCAATTCATCGATCCCAATGAGCGGGTCATGGTCGCGGAGGATGCCGACGTCTTCGACAACTCGACCGCAGCGAGCATCGGCGACAACGAGACCTTCTTCCCCGGCCTGCAGTGGGCCCCGAAGGCGATCCACGCCCCAGAGGCCTGGGACGCCGGCGCCCGCGGCACCGGGGTCCGGGTGGCGGTGATCGACGGCGGGCTCAACGACACCCACATCGACATGGTGGGCCAGGTGGACGTGGCACGCTCGATGTCTTTCGTGCCCGGGGTTCCCAACTTCTATGATGATGTCGGGAACTTCTCCCACGCCACCCACGTGGCGGGCATCATCGCTGCGGCGGACAACGGCATCGGCACGATCGGCGTGGCGCCGGGCGCCACGATCATCGGGGTCAAGGCGCTGCACAACGGCAGCGGGGCGTTCTCCTGGGTCATCGCGGGCATCATCTACGCCGCCAAGCCCATCAGCCAGGGCGGCGCGGGCGCCAACATCATCAACATGAGCCTGGGCGGGACCTTCGACCGCCAGGGCAAGGACGCGGCCCAGCTGGCCAACGCGATGAGCCGGGCCACCAGCTATGCCAGACAGCAGGGTGTCACCGTCATCGCTTCGGCGGGCAACAGCGCCATCGACTTTGACCATACCAACAACCTGATCGATATCCCGGCTCAGTCCGTCGGCGTCAGCGCCATCGCTGCTACCGCACCGGTCGGGTTCGCGCTCGGGGCCACCAACTTCAGCCAGCCGGCCTCGTACACCAATTTCGGCCAGTCGGTGGTCGCCTTCGGGGCGCCGGGTGGCGATTCCGTCCTGCCCGGCAACGCGCTGTGCAGCCTGCCGCGGTTCCCCGCAGGATTCGTGACCACTGCCTGCTGGATCTTCGACCTGGTGATCAGCCCGGGAAGCCGCAAGGGCGTCAGCAACGGCCAGTATTTCTTTGCCGCCGGTACCAGCATGGCCGCACCGCATGTGGCGGGCGTTGCCGCGCTCATCATCGAGAAGAACGGCGGCTCCATGAACCCGGCGCAGGTCCTGGCCAAGCTCCGCTCGTCGGCGGAAGACCTGGGCAAGCCGGGCAATGATGATTTCTACGGCGCCGGGTTCGTGAACGCACTCCGGGCCATTCAGTAACGGTTCGCGCAGTGGAAGCAGGGGGAGGGCCCACTCCGGTGGGCCCTTTCTCGTTATAGTTTGCGGGTCGGGAGGCCGGTTGGGCGCTTGGGCGGAGCGGCAACGCCGCATTGTCGCTGCGCATGCAGGTGCAGGCGACAGATTGCTGCGCCGCGACCGGCAACCGCGTGCCTCGCGGAGGGCGCCGCCCGCCGCTCGGCGATCTCCCCGATCCCTTGCGGCCAGGCGCCCGAACAAGAGGCATGTGGGTGCCGGCGCAGGCGCGGCCAGCGTTCGAACAGAAGCATGTGGCCGCAAGAAGCAGACGCAGGCCGGGCGCCCGAACAAGAGGCATGTGGGTGCCGGCCGCGGAGCTGACGACCCCGGAACAGTGACACCGACCACCCCAACTTCGCGGACATGAACCCTACCACCCTCTACGCCTCTCCCAACGCGCTCGCGACGCACTACTCGCGATTCCGGGTCGCCGAGCGGCTGCTCCTCACCGGCCACTCGCACCAGGCGTGGCCCGATGTGGCGTTCGAGGCGCAGGCGGAGTCGTGGCGGGACGCGGCGGAGCATGTGGACGACAAGTGGGACCACGCCTTCGAGCGGGCGGGACGGGTGAAGGCGGGCTTCGCTAGGCTGCTGGGAGAGCCGGAGGCCACGATCGCCCTGACCGGCAACACCCACGAGCTGGTGGTGCGGCTGCTCTCGGCGCTGCCGCTGGCGGCGCGGCCCAAGTTGGTCACGACCGACGGGGAGTTCCACACCATCCGGCGGCAGCTGGATCGGCTGGCCGAGGAGGGCATCGAGGTGGTGCGGGTGGCGGAATCGCCGGTGGAGACGGTGTCGGCCCGGATCGCGGCGGCGGTGGACGGGCGGACGGCGCTGGTGCTGGTGTCGGCGGTGTTCTTCGACTCGGGGCGCATTGCGCGGGGCCTGGGCCAGGTAGCGGCGGCGTGCCGGAGGCACGGCGCCCGGCTGCTGGTGGACGCGTATCACGCGCTCAACGTGGTGCCGTTCTCGGTTGCGGCCGAGGATCTGGGCGATGCGTTCGTGGTGGGCGGCGGATACAAGTACTGCCAGCTGGGCGAAGGGAACTGCTTCCTGCGGACTCCGCCTGACTGCGACCTCCGGCCGGTGTACACCGGCTGGTACAGCGAGTTTACGGCGCTCACCTCGCGGGAGCGGGAGGGGCGCACCGCCTACGGTACCGGCGGCGACCGGTTCGCCGGGGCGACGTACGATCCCGCCAGCCACTACCGGGCGGCGAGAGTGTTCGACTTCTTCGGCGAGCAGGGGCTCTCCCCCGCCCTGCTCCGCGAGGTGAGCCAGCACCAGATCGGCGTACTCGCGGCGGCGTTCGATGGCCTGGGTCTCGATCCCCGGGTGATCGACCGGGACCGGAGCGCACCGCTGGCGGAGATCGCCGGATTCCTGGCCCTCCGCTCACCCCAGGCGGGGCGGCTGGCGACCCTGCTGCACGATCGCGGCGTGCTGGTGGACGCGCGGGGCGACGTGCTCCGGTTCGGGCCGGCGCCGTACCTGTCGGACCGCCAGCTGGAGGCCGCGATGGCGGCGCTGGGAGAGGTAGTGAAGAGCGGTTAGGTGGTGGGCGGTCAGGCGGCCAGGTCTGATTCCAACCGCCCAACCGCCCGCCCGTCGTGGTCCGCCTAGAAAATCGTGTAGATGAACGGCGCCAGCGCCGACCCCTGGGCAAAGACCAGCAGCGCGCCCACGGCCATCATCACAATGATGATCGGCATCAGCCACCATTTCTTGCGGACCTTCATGAAGGCCCAGAGTTCTCCCGCGAGGCTTTTCCTGGCCATTGTGGTATCCTCAGAATTGACGGTTCATGTCGCTTCGCCCGCCTGACACCGGGGCCTTCCAGTAGCTCCCCTCCTGCTCCCCGTGCACCATGGAGTGCTTGCCGAAAAGTCGCCGCAACAGCCCGATCGGCGTGATCACCAGAAAGAACACGACTCCCATGAAGATGGGCGTGGTCACCTTGGAAATCAGGTGGGCCAGCCCCATCCAGGCCCGCTGCAGCGGCCCCAGGAGGGTCGGCACGGCGAGCCCCGCCAGGACGAGCAATGCGCCGAGCCCGCCGGTCACGGCTCCCGCCGTCTCCTTGTGCCGCCAGAAATGCAGCAGCCCGGCCAGCACCAGGAAGGCGATGCCGACCGTGAGGCCGAACTTCCGCCCTTCGGCGGGGGTCAGTCGAGCTGGAATTCCTGTTTCCAATTCTGGGTCTCCTCCCAGGCCGGCTGTTCCGTCTTGTGCAGCAGGAACGGTCCCAGGACCAGGGCATCGATGTGGGTGCGCATGAAGCAGGTATGAGCATCCTTCGGCGAACAGACGATCGGCTCGCCGCGGACATTGAACGAGGTGTTCACCAGCACCGGGCAGCCGGTCAGCTTGTCGAATTCCCGGATCAGGTCGTAGTAATCGGGACTGACGTCGCGGCTGACGGTCTGGACCCGGGCCGAGTAGTCGATATGGGTCACCGCCGGAATGTCGGACCGCGGCTGGTTGAGCAGATCCAGGCCCCAGAGATTCCGCTGTTCGGTGGTCATCGGGATCTGCCGGGCCTTCTTGACCGGGGCGACCAGGAGCATGTACGGGGAGTCGCAGTCCATCTCGAACCAGTCGCTCACCCGCTCCCGGAGGACGCTCGGCGCAAAGGGGCGGAAGCCCTCGCGGAACTTGATCTTGATGTTCATCTGCGCCTGCATCCGCGGGCTGCGGGCATCGCCCAGGATGCTGCGGGAGCCGAGCGAGCGCGGACCGAACTCCATGCGGCCGTTGAACCAGCCGATGATCTTCTCGTTGGCCAGCAGGCCGGCGGTGGTGGCCAGCAGCGGCGCCCGCTCGAGCCGGTGATACACCGCACCGACCGACTTGAGGTAGGCCTCGATCTCGGCGTCGGTGTAGCCCGGTCCGAGATACGCGCCTTGCATGGAGTCCTTGCCGGGGGTGACCTTGCGGGGCTGGGCGCACTGGCGGTGCCAGATCAGCTGGGCCACGCCCAGGGCACCGCCGGCATCGCCCGCCGCCGGCTGGATCCAGATCCGCTTGAACGGCCCCTCCCGCAGCAGCTTGCCGTTGCCGACACAGTTCAGCGCCACCCCGCCTGCCAGACAGAGGTTCTCGAGCCCGGTCTCCCTATGGGCGGTGCGGGCCATCCGGATCATGACCTCCTCGCACACGTCCTGGACCGAGCGGGCCAGGTCCATCTCCCGCTGGGTGAGGTGGGTCTCGGGCACCCGCGGCGGCGCCCCGAACAGCGTGTTGAACTTGCTGTTCGTCATGGTGAGGCCGCTGAGGTAGTCGAAGTACTCCTGATTGAGCCGGAACGAACCGTCCGGCTTCAGGTCAATCAGGTGATCGTAGATCAGCTGGGTGAACTTGGGCTGCCCGTAGGGGGCCAGGCCCATGACCTTGTACTCGCCGGAGTTGACCTTGAAGCCGGTGTAGTAGGTAAAGGCGGAGTACAGCAGGCCCAGCGAATCGGGCCAGAGCAGCTCTTTGGTCAGCTCGATGTCGTTGCCCCGGCCGACGCCCATGGCGGCGGTGGCCCATTCGCCCACGCCGTCCATGGTCAGGATGGCGGCCTCCTCGAACGGCGAGGGGAAGAAGGCACTGGCCGCGTGCGACTCGTGATGCTCGGCGTAGGAAATGTCGCCGTCGTAGTCCAGGGCATCGTGGAGCTGCCGGTCCATGAACAGCTTTTCCTTGATCCACAGCGGCCCCGCCATCAGGAACTGGCGATAGCCCCTCGGCGCGGTGCCGAGGTAGGTCTCCAGGATGCGCTCGAACTTGAGGATCGGCTTGTCGTAGAACCCGACGTGGGTCAGGTCCTTGACCGTGATGCCGGCGTGACGCAGGCAGTACTCCACCGCATGGGACGGGAAGGAGGCATCGCCCTTCTTGCGGGTGAAGCGATCCTCGGACACCGCCGCCACGATCTCGCCATCCCGAAGGAGTGCCGCGGCGCTATCGTGGTAATAGGCAGAGATGCCAAGAATATGAGTCGGTGCGGCCATGGGATCGGGGCTATCTCCTCAAGGGGCGGTGGACCCGGTGTCCACCCCCTCCCCGGGGGAAGTTCGGCAGGGCTCAGTCCAGCCCGGTGGCGTGCAAGAACGTTGCCAGCGTGTCCGCGGCCACCTGGTGGCCCCGGGGCGTCCAATGCCCGTCATCCGGGAAGTACAGCAAGGGTCCGCCGGCGGCGGCAGTCAGCGCCGCTGTCAGGTCGAGAAATGGCAGGTTCTGCCGGGCGGCCCAGGTGGCCAGCCGCTCAGGCATGTCGTTGACGACCCACAGTTTAGCCTCCCCTTCCGGGGGGTAGCTGCACCGGTCCCGATACACCCGGAACTTGGTGGGGATGAACATAAGCACCAGCTGGGCACCATGCTGCCGGGCCTCGGCCTGGCCGTCGGCCACGAGCTCCTGGGTCTTTGCCAGGGCGGTCCGCTCGCGTTCACGCAGCGGGATGCCGGGATAGGCGAAATACACCGTGCTGTCCCGGGCCGCGCCCGCGGTGATCGTGCAGGAGCGTCGCCGGGCGGTTGGCGCATCGGTGGTCCTCCGGGTGGAGGCCACCATGCGGGCCATCCGATAGGCGTTATTCAGGAAGGAGCGTTCGGAGAATCCGCCGAGGTCAGACTGGATTCGGGTCCAGTTGCCGGACCACTCCTCGTACCGGTTGAGATCGGCGAGATCGTTGCCTTCGAAAAACTCCCAGACCACCACCCGGGGCCGCAGTGGAAGCGCGTAGCGACTCAGTACGATCCGCTCCTGGTGAGGGCCGTAGCCCGCCTGGCTCAGGTTGGCGACGGGTACGCCGAGGCGGCGCTCGAGGACGCTGCCCAGGAGGTCCTGCTGCGCGACGTTGGACCACTCCAGGAAGGAATCGCCGACCAGCGCCACCGTGGCCGAGTCAAGGTCGCGCGGGTTGCGGAACCCGTTGCTGTCGTAGGACACGTCCACCGGGTAGCGCCGGTCGGTCGCGATTCCGAGCCAGGCCACCATGTCGCCGCTGGCCGTGCCGGTGATGTGCTGCCCGGGCCGATGGATCCAGAGCAGCTCGTCATCCATTCGATTGTGGGGGTTCTGCCACGGCTTGCCGGTGGCCAGGGCCGGTCCGGAGCGGAAGACCACGCGGTAGTCCAGCAGCCGGAGGGCCGCCGGCAGCTCGAGCAGCATGAGCAGGAGCGCGACGGTGGCGATCGCGAGCAGGAGATTCAGCAGCCACGATTTCATAGGGTCCTGATGCAGCGGGTTCGGGGACGCGCCCCTGGATCGGTGCAAACGTCGTGCTCGCCGGCCCGGCCCGGTGGCCCGGGTGCCGGGAACCGGATACTTTTGACCCTCCAGATAGCCTTTTTCACCAGGAGATGCCAATCCCTCGATCCGATCGCGGCGCATCGGCAGCCCGCCGGCCGCACCCCAGCAGGAGCCAGCCCGCGCCGGGCCAAGCCCCGACGGAGTCCGCCGGAAGCCGGCAGCCCATGAAGCTGGTCCTGGAGGATGGAACCGAATTCGCCGGGGTCTCCTTCGGTGCCCGGCAGCCGGTGGTGGGCGAGGTGGTCTTCACCACCGCCATGGCCGGATATGTCGAAGCGCTGACGGACCCGTCGTTCCGGGGCCAGATCCTGGTGCTGACCTATCCGCTGGCGGGCAACTACGGTGTGCCGGCGCCACGCGCCGCCGGCACCCTGCACCGGCCCTACGAGTCCGACCGGATCCAGGTACAGGGACTGGTGGTGCAGCACGCGATTGATCATCCCAGCCACCACGCCTCGGCCCGGTCCCTCGGTGACTGGCTGACCGGAGAGGGCATCCCGGCGGTGACCGGCATCGATACCCGCAGCCTCACCCGCCGGCTGCGCGAACACGGCACCATGCGGGGGTGGCTGCTCCCCGCCGACGGCCCGCTGGAGGCCGAGAAGGCCAAGGCCACGGGCGTGGACATGCGGAAGGAACTCTTCCGACTCGTGGCACCGACCGGCACGAGTCAGATCGGGGAGGGCTCGGGCCCGCGGGTCCTGCTGGTGGATGCCGGGGTGAAAGACAATCTGATCCGCTCGGTGGTAGAGCGCGGTGCCCGGGTGACCCGGGCGCCGTGGCACGCCGACCTGGTGGCGCTGGCCAGCCAGGCGGACGGCGTGCTGCTCGGCAATGGTCCGGGGGATCCGAAGGACCTGCCCGAACTGGTGGCCCAGGTGCGTGAACTGCTGCAGCGGCCCAACCTGCCGATCTTCGGCGTCTGCCTGGGGAACCAGATATTGGGGCTCGCCGCGGGCGGGGACACGTTCAAGTTGCCCTACGGGCATCGCGGGGTGAACCAGCCGGTGCAGGAGATCGGCACCCGTCGCTGCTTCATCACCAGCCAGAATCACGGGTACGCGGTGCGGGAGGATTCCCTGCCCCGCGACTGGGAGCCGTGGTTCGTCAACCTGAATGACGGCACCAACGAGGGCATCCGGGCCCGCTTCAAGCCGGTGTTCAGCGTGCAGTTCCATCCGGATGCATCGCCGGGCCCGCGCGACACCGCCTTCCTCTTTGACACCTTCCTGGAACTGTGCGAGACCGCGCGTCGAGGTGGCAAGTGAACCCCCGCCGCGCCACCGCTATGCCCAACCGGGTGCTGGTGCTGGGCTCCGGCGCCCTGCAGATCGGGCAGGCCGGCGAATTCGACTACTCCGGTACCCAGGCGCTCAAGGCCCTCAAGGAGGAGGGTGTCGCCACGGTGCTGGTGAACCCGAACATCGCCACGATCCAGACCAGTGAGGGCCTGGCCGACCAGGTGTATTTCGTCGCCATCACGCCGGACAACGTGGAGCGGATCCTGGAGCAGGAGCACTGCGACGCCATTCTGCTGGGCTTCGGCGGGCAGACCGGACTCAACTGCGGTCTCGAGCTGGAGCGGCGGGGGGTGTTCGAGCGGCTGGGCGTGCGGGTGCTGGGGACGCCGGTGGACACGATCCGGGACACCGAGGACCGGGCCCTGTTCAAGGCGCGCCTGGACCAGATCGGCATCAAGAGCCCGCGGAGCTTCGCCTGTAACTCGATCGTCGAGGCGGAGCGCGCGGTGCGCCAGATCGGCCTGCCGACGATGCTCCGGATCGCGTTCGCGCTGGGCGGCAAGGGCAGCGCGGTGATCACGCAGGAGAGCGAGATCATGCCGGCGCTCAAGCGCAGCTTCGACGGCGGCGTGCGCCAGGTGCTGGTGGAGGAATATCTGGCCGGCTGGAAGGAGATCGAGGTCGAGGTGGTCCGGGATGGGGACGACAACTGCATCACGGTGTGCGCCATGGAGAACTTCGACCCCATGGGCGTGCATACCGGCGAGTCGATCGTCGTGGCGCCCACCCAGACGCTCAATGACGAGGAAGTCCAGCTGCTGCGCACCATGGCGATCGACGTGATCCGCCACCTGGGCATCGTGGGCGAGTGCAACATTCAGTACGCCCTCGATCCCCACAGCACCGACTACCGGGTCATTGAAGTCAACGCCCGGCTGTCACGCTCCAGCGCCCTGGCCAGCAAGGCCACCGGCTATCCGCTGGCTTACGTCGCCGCCAAGATCGCCCTGGGCTATACCCTGCCTGAGATCCCCAACGGGATCACCAAGAAGACCACGGCCTTCTTCGAGCCGGCCCTCGACTACATCGTCTGCAAGTTTCCGCGCTGGGACCTGGGCAAGTTCCGGGGGGTGTCCACCCGGATCGGCAGCGAGATGAAGAGCGTGGGAGAGGTCATGGCCATCGGCCGGACCTTCCCCGAAGTGCTGCAGCGGGCGGTGCGCATGCTCGACATCGGCGCGCTGGGCGTGGACCCCGGCTTCTTTGCGGGGGACGACGTGCGGGAGGCGCTGCGGGTGCCCACGTCGCTCCGGGTCTTTGCCATTGCCCGGGCGCTGGCCGAGGGGATCACCCCGGAGGAGATCCACGCGCTCACCGGGATCGACGCGTGGTTCATTCACGGCATCGCGTCCATCATCGGCATGCGGGGCGAACTGGGCGCGCTGGCCACGGACGCGGGGCCGGCCAAGACCACCGGCAAGAAGGCTGCCGCCGGAGTCACCCTGTCGCCCGACCTGATCCGGCGGGCCAAGCAGCTCGGCTTCTCGGACAACGGGATCGGCCGGCTGGTGGGACTGGGCAGCGATGCGGTGCGGGCGCAGCGACTGAGCCACGGCATTCGCCCATGCCTGGCCCGCATCGACACGCTGGCCGCCGAGTTCCCGGCCGAGACCAACTACCTGTATCCGAGCTACCACGCCACCGAGAACGAGAGCCCGCCCAGCACGCGGAAGAAGATCCTGGTACTGGGATCCGGCTCCTATCGCATCGGCTCCAGTGTGGAGTTCGACTGGTGCTGCGTCAGCGCGGTCCGGGCCGCGTCCGAACTGGGCTACGAGACGCTGATGCTCAATTACAACCCGGAGACGGTGAGCACCGACTGGGACGAGTGTGACCGGCTGGTGTTCGACGAGGTGAGCTTCGAGAGCGTGCTGGACCTGTGGGAGAGCGAGCGCCCCGAGGCGGTGGTGGTCAGCATGGGCGGGCAGGTGCCGAACAACCTGGCCCTGCGGCTGGCGCGGGCGGGAGTGAAGATCCTCGGCACCAGCGCCGAGAGCATTGATATGGCGGAGGACCGGCGGAAGTTCAGCGCCCTGCTGGATCAGTTGGGCATCGACCAGCCCGACTGGACCCATCTCACGGAGCGGTCCGACGCCACCGAGGCGATCGAGACGCTGGGCGGCTTCCCTGTGCTGGTGCGGCCGAGCTATGTGCTGTCGGGTGCGGCGATGAGCGTGGCCCACGACCCGGTGGAGCTGGACCGGATCCTGGAGCGGGCCCGGATCGTCTCGGCCGAGCATCCCGTGGTGGTGACCAAGTTCGAAGTCGGCGCGCGGGAGATCGAGATTGACGCCGTGGCCGACCAGGGCCGCATCGTGCAGTGGGCCATCTGCGAGCATGTCGAGGACGCCGGCGTCCACAGCGGCGACGCCACCCTGATGCTGCCGCCCCAGACGGTGCCGCTCCCCGTCATTCACAAGGCCCGGAAGATCGCGGTGCAGCTGGCCGATGCGCTGGCGATCACCGGGCCATTCAACCTGCAGCTGCTGGTCAAGCACGGGCGGGTCCGGGTCATCGAGGTCAACCTGCGGGCCTCGCGCAGCCTGCCGTTCGTCAGCAAGGTGACCGGCACCAACTTCGTCCGCACGGCCATTCACCGGATGCTGGGGGTGAAGAACCCGGTCGAGAACCGGGCGCTGGACCTGGACTACGTCGCGGTCAAGGTGCCGCAGTTCAGCTTCCCGCGCCTGGTCGGCGCCGATCCGATCCTGGGGGTGGAGATGGCGAGCACCGGGGAGGTGGGCTGCTTCGGCGACGACGGAGACGAGGCGCTGCTGCAGGGCCTGGCGGCCACCGGGTTCCGGATTCCCCAGAAGGGCGTGTTGTTGTCGCTCGGGCCGCCGAGCGAGAAGTACTCCTTCCTGGACGAGGCCCGATCCCTGTCGGAGGACCTGGGGCTGGCGCTCTACGCCACGGCGGGCACGGCCGAGGCGCTCCATGCGCACGGCATTGCCTGTACGGCGCTGGCCAAGGCCGCCGGGGAGGGCCGGAGCGGCATGGATGTGATTGACGAGGGGCTGGTGGACCTGGTGATCAATGTGCCCCGGTCCTATGACGAACTGGGACGCCCCGACGGCTACCTGATCCGGCGCCGAGCCGTGGATGCGGAGGTACCGCTGGTCACCGACCTGATGCTGGCGTCGGCGCTGGTGGACGCGATGCGCAACCGGGCCGGCGCGCCGGCCGCCATCCGGTCGTGGAGCGAGTACCTCGACCGGCAGCCGAGGCTGCTGGCCTAGGTCGCGCCAGCGCTGCCGGGACCCATCAATTACCGAGGAACTCGCCGACCGGCGCCAGGCGGTCGACGTGATCGCCGAGGGTCTTGAGGGCAGCCAGCATCGGCACTGCGAGAAAGGCGCCGGCCACGCCCCAGATCCAGTACCAGAACAGCAGCCCGGTGAAGAGGGCCACAGGGTTGAGCGTGAGTCGCCGGGCCAGGAGCATCGGGCTCAGGAGATTCGACTGCACCAGGTTGATGAGGGCGTAGACGGCCGGCACCAGCAGGGCGCGGCCCAGGTCGGGAAAGGTGGCGAGGGCCACGACGGTCAGGATCGCCAGCATGGCCATTGCGCCCAGGTACGGAAGGAACTCGAGTAGCGCCGCGGCAACGCCCCACAGCAGGGGATTGGGCATCCCCAGGGCCCACATCGCCAGGGCGACGAAGGCGCCGAGGCCGAGGTTGAGCAGGAAGAGGGTGCCGAGATAGGCGGAGATGGAGGCTTCGATGTCCCGGGCGATGGCGACCGCCTTTTTTTTATCCCCGAGCGCCGGAAGCACGCGGATGAGCTTGAGGAGGAAGAGGTCGCCGGAGGCGAGCAGGAAATAGAGGAGCAGGAGGGTCTCGGCGGTGCCGATGAGCACCGTGGTGGTGGTACCGAAGAGCTGCTCGCTCAGGCGGGGCCCCCGGATCACCACCTCCTGGGCCCCATCCGCCGTGGGAGTGGTGGCGTCGTGCACCTGCTCCGCGGCCCGGTTCACCTGCTCCACCGGCCGGAGCACTGCGCGCATGCGGCGCCCGGCCTGTTCCAGAGTCCTGGGCGCCCGGCCCAGCCATTCCTGCACCGGTGACGAGAGTCGGTACCCGCCCGCGATGAGCAGCGCGAGCAGCCCGACAACCACGACGGCGGCAGCCAGTGCCGGCGGGAACCGGAACCGGCCGAGCCAGCGCACGACCGGATCGAGCAGGAACTTGAGGATTACGGCGAGGACGACGGGGAGAAAGACCACCTTGCCCAGATGCAGCACCGCGAAGACCGCGGTGAGCGCCAGGATGACGATGCCGGCGGCTTTGAGGTCGAGGTCGAGCTCCAGCTTGGGGGGAATCACGGTCATGGTCCTGCCTCAGGTGGGGCGTCGGCCTCAAACGGCACGTCCAGCTCCATCCCGTCCCGGGCGATGACCGTGTCGGGAAAGATGGCGCGCGCCTCGGCCAGGAGTTCGGGCGCCTCGCGGCTGTAGCGGGCGGAGATGTGGGTCAGCGCCAGACGCTTGACACCCGCCGCCACCGCGATCTCGGCGGCCTCCCGGGCGGTGGAGTGCCCGGTCTCGCGGGCCCGGATCAGGTCCTCGTGACTGAAGGTCGCTTCATGCACCAGCAGGTCGGCTCCCCGGGCCACCTCCTGGAGACCGGGCACCGGCCGGGTATCACCCGAGATGACCACGGTGCGGCCAGCCCGCGCCCCACCCACCAGTTCAGTCGGGGCGATGACCCGACCGTCGTCGAGGGTGACCGCTTCGCCCTTGTGGATCTTGCCCCACAGCGGCCCCTCCGGAATGCAGAGTTCCCGCGCCCGATCGGGGTGGAAGCGGCCCAGCCGGTCATGCTCCACCAGCGCGTAGCCGATGGTGTCGGCACGATGCTCGGTGGCAAAGGTCACGATGTCATACTCCCCGCGCCGGATCCGGTCGCCGGGCGCGAGTTCGTTGATCTCCACCGGGAACTTGACCCGCTCGATACCCACGGCCAGGGCATGCTCCAGGATCCGCCGGGCTCCCTTGGGCCCGTGGAGCGTGAGCCCCTCGCTCCGCTCCGCGCCGCCGAAGATATTGAGCAGCCCCAGGGTGCGGAGCAGCCCGGTGACGCCCAGTAAATGATCGGAGTGGAAGTGGGTGAAGAAGATTTCCCGGAAGGTGAAGCTCACCCCGTAGCGCATCATCTGGCGCTGGGTCCCCTCGCCGCAATCGAACAGCATCGTCTCCCCCTCGCGCACCAGCGCGAGGGAGGAGACGTTGCGTTCAAGGGTGGGGCAGGCGGCCCCGGTACCGAGGAAGGTGAGTTTCAGCATGGCCGCGGAAGATAAGTGCGGCCACCGGTCCCGTCATCTCACTAGATCCGGGTCACGCCGCGCTCCATGGCGGCCACGATTGCGGAGAGTTCCAGCACCAGGCGGGTCGGGCTGCCGGAGGCGGTGCGGAGGGCGTTGGTCACCTGCCGGTAGTACCAGATGGTCTTTTCCCTGGGCACGCTGAAGCGCTGCCAGACCTCATCGCCCACCATCCGCATGTCGTTGATGATGGACCGGGCATTGTAGAGCTTGTCGGCCGCGGCCACCCGGAGCACGTCGGCGTGAGCCTCCCCGCGGAGGTGTTCGATGAAGCGCAGTTTCCGCTCCTCCCAAGGGGCCTTGGTGTCGCTGGCGGGATCGGAGTCGGTGCAGCCGATCACGATCCGGTGCACCCGTCCGCCAAAGCGATCCAGAATCTCGCGCTGGGTCAGGCCTTGGCGCGGATGGTCTTCCACCGCATCGTGCAGCAGCCCGCCGATCCCTTCCTCCTCATCCCCGCCATCCTCAAGAACGATCGCGGCGACGCCGAGCAGGTGCGCCAGGTACGGCACCCTGCCGCCCTTCCGTCGCTGTTTGGAGTGGATCTCGGAGGAATAGATCAGGGCTTCGGTGAACTTGGGTGAGAGCGACGCGGTCATGGACTCCTGAGAGAGAGACGGGGACTGGCCCCGCCCGTGAGAGCGCGCGGAGCGCTCAGAACAGCTTGACCTGGACCGTGAGCTTCCCGGGGTGGGCCGACAGATCATTGATCAGCCGCTGCATGGCCTGGATGGCCGCCCGGGTCTCCACGTAGAAGCTGGAATCGGTGGCGAACTTGCCCAGGGTGCCTTCGCCCTGGTTGACCTTCTGCAGGACCGAGTCGAGCCGGGCGCCCGTGGCGCTGAACTGGAGCGACATGGTGGAGAGGTTGCGGGCCAGGGTGTCGGCGCGCTCGATGGCGTTGCCGATGGGAATCGTGGCCAGGGTGCTGTCCAGCCGCTCGGCCAGCCGGCGCATGGAGGTCATGGTGCGCTCGGTCTCACCGGTGACACTTGGGAGCTGCCGGTTCAGGGTGGTCAGGACCTGCTGCAGCGACTGCAGCGTCCGGGTCAACTCGTCGGCGGTCTTCTGGTTGGCGATGGCCTGCACGCCCACGAGCACCGAGTCGGCCCGATCGGCCAGCGCCGCGCCCTTGTCGAAGATCCCGCTGCTCATCTGCCCCTGAATGATCCCCTCGGGCGGGAAGGGCTCGGCCGAACGGCCCGGGTCGAGCAGCAGGCGGGAATCACTGCTGAAGAACCCGCTGGAGATGGCCGCCGAAGCATCGGCCCGGAGTTCCAGGGTGCTGGGCAGGTTCAGGGTGACCATGACCCGGCCGGGGCGTTCCAGCCGGACGGCGCTCACCTTGCCGACGGTCACCCCGGAAATGGTGACCACGTTGTCCACCTTGAGCGCGGCCACATCGGCGAACTGGGCCTGCACCACCTGGCCGGAGGGCCGGAAGGTGGCCCCCTTGAGCCACATGGTGCCGAGCACGAACAGGGCGATGCCGGCCAGCACCATGCCGCCGACCGCCGCTTCCTTCTGATAGTGCAGGTCCATGGTCTAGGCCGCGAAGGTAAGGTTGCCGAAGTCGCGCTCGAGGAATTCCCGCACCTCGGGCACCGTGGATTGCTTGAAGTCCGCCGGCGTGCCCTGCTGCACGATCCGGCCGCCGGTGAGCAGGGCCAGCCGGTCGGCGACCTTGAAGGCACCGCGGACATCGTGGGTGACCATGACGCTGGTGACGCCCAGCTCCCCGGCCAGGCTCTTGACCAGCTCATCAATGATGTCGGCGTTGACCGGATCGAGCCCGGAGGTGGGTTCGTCGTAGAGCAGGTACTTGGGCGTCCCGGCGATGGCCCGGGAGATGCCGACCCGCTTGCGCATGCCTCCGGAGAGCTGGGCCGGATACTTGACCGAGGTGTCGGGCGTGAGGTTGACCAGGTTCAGGCAGCGGGCCACCCGTTCCTCGCAGTAGGCCTTGTCGCGGAACTGCTCCTCGTCGGTGATGCCCAGGCGGACGTTCTCGTAGACCGTCATCGAATCGAACAGGGCGCCGTTCTGGAAGACGTAGCCGATGGTGGAACGGAGCTGGCGCAGGTGGTCCCGCTTCAGCCGGGCCACATCCTTGCCGTCCACGATGACGGTACCCGAGTCCTGGTGAATGAGCCCCACGATGTGCTTGAGCAGCACGCTCTTACCGGTACCCGACGGGCCCAGCAGCGCCACCGTCTGGCCGTCCTGGACCGCGAAATCCACCCCGTCCAGCACCACCTGCTGACCGAAGCGCTTGCGGACGTCGTGGAGTTCGATCATGACCGATTGGGCCGAGGCGCCGGGGTTTCCATCAGTGGAGCAGCAGCTTGGCCAGCAGAGTATCGAGCAACAGGATCATCACGCAGCTGGCCACCACGGCGTTGGTGGTGGACTTGCCCACACCCTCCGCGCCCTGTTCGGTGCTGAACCCGAAGTAACAGGAGATGATCGTGATGCAGACGGCAAAGGCAAAGCCCTTGATGACGGAATAGTAGGCGTCGAACGGCTTCCAGAAGAACCGGGCGCCGTAGGCGAAGTCGGCGTCGGTCACCGGCAGGACCTGCTGCACGGCGAGCCACCCGGAGAGGACCCCGGTGACATTGGCCACGATGACCAGGATCGGGATCATCACGATGCCGGCCAGGACCCTGGGGATCACCAGGTGACTGGCCGGGGAGCGGCCCAGGGTTTCCAGCGCGTCGATCTGTTCGGTGACCCGCATGGTGCCAAGTTCGGCGGCGTACCGTGCCCCGATGCGGCCGGCCAGGATGAGACCGGTGAGCACCGGGCCCAGTTCGAGGACCACCGACTCCACGATGAGCGAGCCGGCCACGTAGTAGGGGATGTTGCCGGTGAACTGGTAGCCGGTCTGGAGGGCGGTGACCGCGCCGGCAAAGCCGGCCACCAGCAGGATGATCGGCAGGCTGCCGACCCCGATGTTCCAGGCCTCGGTGACGGTGCGCGGCAGCCAGACCCGCCATTCGCCCAGCGCGCGCGCCATCTCCGCCAGCATCAGGCTGACCCGACCGACATGGGCCAGCGCCTGCAGCACGTAGCGGCCCAGGGGCCGGCGGGGATCGTACGCGAGAGTGGTGGCCATGGTGGTGGTCGGTTGTATCTTCACCCGCCATGCCCCCCAAGTCCACCCCTGAGATCCTGGCCTTCCGCCGCCGCCTGATGCGCTGGTTCCGCCGGACCGGCCGGGACCTGCCGTGGCGGCGTACCCGCGATCCGTACGCCGTGCTGGTGTCGGAGGTGATGCTGCAGCAGACCCAGGTGGTGCGGGTGACGGAGTACTACTCCCGGTTCCTGGCGCGGTTCCCGTCGCTCGAGGCGCTGGCCCTGGCCCGGCCGGCGGAAGTGCGCCGGTCCTGGGCGGGTCTGGGGTACTACCGCCGCGCGGCCAACCTGCACCGGATGGCCCGGCTGGTGGTGCGGGAGCATGCCGGCCAGGTGCCGCTGGATCCGTCGGTGCTGGTGACCCTGCCTGGCATCGGCCGTTACACCGCCGGCGCGGTGGCGAGCTTTGCCTATGAGCAGCGGGTGGCGGCGGTGGATACCAACGTGGGGCGGGTGATCCGGCGGGCGTTCCTGACACCGCCAGGGGCCTGGCCCGCGCGGGCCAGGCCTGGGGCGGCCTCCACGGAACAGGAGACCTGGGCCCTCGCCGAGCGGCTGGTGCCCCGGGCCGGCAACGCGGCCTGGACGTTCAACCAGGCGATCATGGAGCTCGGCGCGCTGGTCTGCACGGCCCGGGTCGCGCGCTGCGAGATCTGTCCGGTGCGTCCGGTCTGCCAGACCGGCCGGCGGCTTCCTCCTATCCCCGGGCCTGACCGGTCGCCGCGACCGCCTTTCGCTGCGCCGGCTCCAGCTCGCCGGGCGCGGTGACCCGGAACCCGAGGTCGCGGAGCAGGCCGTCGTGCAGGCCGTACACCACGCCATGGACCGCGACCGCCTGGCCGCGCCGCCAAGCCTCCTGCATGATCGAGGTCCGGCAGAGGTTGGCGGCCTGCTCGACGATGTTGAGTTCACACAGGCGATCGAGCAGGGCGGCCTCGGGCAGCGACTCCAGCCGCGCCCGGTGCTGTTCCGCCACGTCCTGGATGTGGCGCAGCCAGTTGTCCACCAGGCCGAGCGGGCGGCCGTGCCAGGCCGCGGCGATGCCGCCGCAGCCGTAATGCCCGCAGACGATGACGTGCTCCACCTTGAGCACGTCCACCGCGAACTGGAGCACGGAGAGGCAGTTGAGGTCGGTGTGCACCACCAGGTTGGCGACGTTCCGGTGCACGAACAGTTCGCCCGGGTGCAATCCCACGATTTCGTTGGCGGGCACCCGGCTGTCGGCGCACCCGACCCACAGGTAGCGCGGCGCCTGCTGATGCACCAGGCGGTCGAAGAACTGGGGATCGCGCTCGATCATCCGCGCCGACCATGCCCGGTTGTTGTGGAAGAGTTCGGAGACGTCGGTCATGTGCCCTCGGTGCGTACGACAGCCCCCCGGACGGTCCGGCGGACGAGTGGGTGGGTGGCCGGAAACTACCCCGGCCCGGGATGGAGAGGTACGGCGGCTCCTAGCCGCTCACCAGCCCGGCGGTCTGCAGCACATCCTCTCCCTCCGGCACCAGCTCGAAGGCGGTGCGGAGTTCGTCCGGGATCGGCACCGGCTTCCCCCGTTTCAGGTCCACGAAGACCCACACCGTCTCCGCCTTGGCCAGCACCTGCTGGTCGGCCGGACGCCAGAAGAGGTAGCGGCGGCGGGAGCTCTGCCGGCGGAGGTCGCCAACCCAGGTGAGCAGGGAGAGCTGCTCGTCCAGGAAGGCCGGCCGGAGGTACTCGATGAAGTGGGAGCGCACCACCCACCCGGTGCCGCTGCTGACGTAGCGTTCCATGGACCAGCCCTGCGCGCTGGAGTGCTGGATGGCGACGTCCTGCATCCAGCGCAGGTAGGCGAGGTTGTTCACGTGCCGCTGAACGTCTATGACGTCCCCGGTCACGGTCAGCGGCTGGATGTAGATGCGGGGCACGGGGCTCGGCGTGAAGGGGCTCGCCCGACTCAGTAGCGGTGAAACACCCCGGCCAGGAGGGCCAGCAGTCCCAGGTTTCCGGCGATCATCCCGGCGATCGACTGCCGCTTCCGGAAAGCATCGAACAGCGGGGCGGTATCTCCCGTGGGCGCCAGCCGGGTGAGCCGGGCGAGGGCCGGCAGCGAGACGAAGAGCACCAGGATCGCCGCCACCAGACCCGCCGCCTGCATGACGATCAGCCAGGCACTCGGCGCCGCGGCCCGGGCGGCCGGGATGCTCAGGTACACGCCGGAGGCCAGCGTCAGCACGATACCCGGGAGCAGCAGCAACCGATGGATGGCCTGCAGCAGCCGCACCACCACGGCCTGGGTGGGCCGGTCCTCGGCGCGACCGCGGATGCCCACCACCATGGCCGCGAGCCCGCCACCGAGCCACAGCGTGAAGCCGCCGATGTGGGCGAGATGCCAGAGTGTCATTGCCGCACCGTTTCTGTGAGCATGGTTTCGTCCACCGGCTGGCGGCCGGAGAATCCGGCGTCAACCTCATGCCAATGGGAGATCTGTGCCTCCCCCTGCTGCCAGCAGAGATAGATCAGTCGATCCTCGCGCAGGGCGTAGAAATCCACCAGCCCGGCATCGAACCCCTTGAAGACCACGCCGATCTCCTCCAGCTCCTGCATGTAGCCGTTGATCCGTTCGGCCTCCCGGCCCACCGCCTCCCGGACCTTGACCAGTTCGGCGGGCTCCTGATCTCCGGCCCGGAGCGGCCCGGTGAGCACCTCGTAACTGGCCACCAGGGCCTTCCACCGCGGATAGGTCGTGAGCAGGTCGGCCACGATCCGCCGCACCAGCGGCAGGGTGGCCTCGGCCTCCCGCACGGTGAAGATCCGTGGCGTACTCACCGGTCAGCTCCAGATGATCTCGAGGCCATCAATCTCTTCGGGATGACTGATGAACCCGGTGACGCGGTGCTCGGCGTCGACCACGGTGATCGTGGCCCGGAGATGGGAGTCGGCGGGGTCCTGATCCATGTGGAGGGTGAACCCCTTCAGTTCGGTATCACCCGTCACGACGGCACTTTCGGTCCGCATGATGCCATCCGCCCGGGTCTGGCTGGGGTCCTGTCCCAGGGCCAGGCACCGGGTAACGATATCCCGGTCGCTGAGGACGCCGAGGAACCGGCGGGTGCGATGATCGTCGACCACCGGGACGACCGAGATGTTGCGGGCGCGGAACATGATGGCCACTTCACTGGCCGACGCGTTGGCGACCGCGACATAGGGATTCGGAACCATGACCTCGGAAGCTTTCATCGATTCGGCGGACCCGAGTAAGAGAGACCAGGCGAAGGGGAACGGAACCCAGGGCAGTCGGCGGCGTGCCCCAGAGGCAATTTGCTTACCCGGCTCCCGAATTCAAGCCCGCGAGGGCTACCCGGGTCGCAGAGTAGCCTTCTTCCACGTAGCGGCGCATCTGGTCCACTCGAAAGGTGGCGCCGCGCTCGACCCTGGGCCGGACGTAGACCAGCGGCGGCCGATTGGAGCTGGCGCGCCAGAGCGCCAGGGCCTGGGCGATCTGACCCGCCATCAGGATGCCAAGCGCCTCGTTGTGCGCCTCGACCACCGGGGGCAGCCCCGGGCCGCTGGCCCCGGGCGCCTCATCGAATCCCGGGCCCACGTTCACGGCGACGACCAGCCGTGCCGGAATGGCGGCGGCCGGCTCGAGCGGCAGGACGGCGCGCAGGCCGCCGTCACCATAGCGGACGCCGTCAATCACCGCGGGTGGGAGGAACAGCGGCAGGGCACAACTGGCGTACAGCGCGTCCACCAGGGGGATCGACCGGCCGCCGGCCCCGAACAGGGTGAGCGCGCCGCTCTCCAGCGCGGTGGCAGTGACGGTGAGCGGCCACAGCAGGTCTTCGAACCGCCCGGCCGGGACCAGCTTCGCCAGCGCCAGGCGGAACGGCTCGGCCTTGAGCAGCGACCTGGCCCACCAGCCCCGGAGCAACGCCAGCCGGTCGGCCCGGACGATTTCACCCTCCTCAATCCCGCTGATGCGATCCAGTGCGGCGCTGGCGCTCAAGCCCGACGCGAACATCGCGGCGAACACGGCCCCCATCGAGGTGCCCAGGAAGTGGGTCGGCTGGATGCCGGCCTCCTCCAGCGCCCGCATGGCGCCGATGTGGGCCGAGGCCTTGGCCCCACCACCGCCGAAGACGGCGATGACCCCCGTGGGCGCGTTCGCCAGGGCGTTCACCGGCGGCGGGTTTCCCGATGCTGCCGGGCCCGCTCGAAGCGTTCCATCTCCTCGGGCGTCTCAGGCACCAGCCGGGGCACCCGCTTGGGCCGTCCCGCCTCATCAATGGCGACGAACACCACATGGGCGCTGTGGGTATGGCGCCGGACCCCGGTGGCCACCTGCTCGCTGTGGACCTCCACCGAGACGTCCATCGAGCTGTTGCCCACGTAGTCCACCGTGGCCGAACAGGTCACCAGGGAGCCGACGGTGATCCGCTCCCGGAAGTCCACCCGGTCGAAGCTGGCGGTGACCGCCGGCCCACCGGCGTGACGGATGGCGGCCACCGCGGCGGCCTGGTCCACCATGGCCAGGAGATGCCCGCCGAACAGGTCGTTCAGGACGTTCAGCATGTGCGGCATGACCAGCGTGGTCAGCTCGGCACGGGAGAAAGCCATCGGGCGGGAGTCGGGGGGCATAGGCGGTTGGGCGGTTAGGCGGTTAGGCGGTTGGCGTGACCGCCGGGCCGTGGCGTCAGTAATCCACGGGCCGCAGGTAGTACTCCCCGATGGCGGTCTGGCTCAGCATGGCCACGGTGGGGAGGCGGCGTTTCCAGTGAGTGCTCTCCAGGCGTCGCTCCACCAGGGCAACCTCCTCCCGGCTGAAGCCTCGCGCCGCGATGGCCTCTTCCCGGTAGCCCTGCAGCATCCAGTGCAGAATCACGTCGGCCTTGGGATAGGAGATCCCGAAATCGCCCTCGTCGGTCTGGCCGGTGATGAGGTCGGCGCTGGCGGGCTTGGTGACGATCACGTCGGGGACGCCCAGGTGCCGGGCCAGCGCCCACACCTGGGTCTTGAAGAGATCGCCGATGGGATTGACCGGCGGCGAATCGTCGGCGTGCCAGGTAAAGTATCCGAACAGCCGCTCGGTCTTGTTGCCGGTGCCGAGGGGGAGGCCGTCCAGCGCGGCAGAGAGGTCAAAGAGCGTGATCATCCGGGCCCGGGCCATGATGTTGCCCCTGCGGGCGGGGGTGGTCTCGCCGCCGATCCCGGCCACGATCCCGTCCACGCCGGCGGAGATATCCACCGTTCGGCTCTGCACGCCCAGGGCATCAATGACCAGCTGGGCATGGGCCAGGCTCTCCGGACTGGAACTCCGGTAGGGCATGCGCACGGCGATCACGTTCTCGGGCCCGAGCGCCTCGGCGGCCAGGTAGGTCACCAGGGCGCTGTCGACGCCGCCGGAGAGCCCGATGACGACCCGGGCGAACTTCCGGCGGCGCTGGATCTCGTCGCGGATGAACTCGACCAGCCAGCGCCGGGTGAGGGCGGGATCGATGGCGAGCGGGTCCGCCGCGTCTGGCGACAGGACGATTGGGCGATGGGGCGACTGGGCGATTGGCGGCACGGCGGGAGTCGCTGCAGCCGAATCGCCCGATCGCCCGATCGCCCAATCGCCTTTGATCCCCTCCAGCAGGTGCGGCAGCCGGACCTGCAGGTCGGAGAGCAGCGGGGCTTCGGCACGGGCCCGGGTGATCTCCTCGAAATCGAGAGTCGCCGGGACCGTGCCAGGCTCGAACACCGGCGCCTGGAGGAGCAGCGCGCCGCGCGGTCCGGCCACCACCGATCCGCCCACGAACCCCTTCCCGCCCTCGAACCCCACCAGGTGGGCCACGACAACGTAGATGCCGTGTTCCTCGGCGATCCCCTGCGCCAGCCGGTCCCAGCGATCGAGATTGGCCGGACGCGACTGCCCCGCTCTGGGCGACAGGCCGCGCGCGGGCGTGGCGCTGGGCACCAGGAGCACCTGGGCGCCGTCCAGGGCCGCAAGGGTGGGTGCCAGCGAGTGCCAGGCGTCCTCGCAGACCAGCATCGCCGCGCGGCCCCAGGCGGTGTCGAATGCCGCAACGGTCCGTCCCGGCTCGACGAACCGTTCCTCGTCGAACACGCCGTAGGTGGGCAGGAAGACCTTGCGATGTACGTGGCGGACGCCGGCGTCGGCACCGCCCAGGGAGGCGTAGAGGGCGGAGTTGTGCAGGTGATTGCGCCACAGCTCGTAGAAGCCGAGCGCGATGTCCATGGGCGGGGCTCCGCTCTCGCGGTGTACCCGGGCCAGATCGTCGAAAAGCTTCTCCGCCGGCAGGGCCAGTTCCTGCACCCCGCCCTCCAGGAAGTAGCCGGTCAGCGCCGCCTCCGGCGCCACCACGAGGACCGGCGGCACCGGCCAGCCCGCCACCTCCCGGAACACCTGGCCGAGGCGCGCGAGGTTGCCGGGATAGTCGCCCTTGTCGGGACGGAACTGGGCAATGGCAATGGGGAGGAGCACGCCGGAACTTAGGCGAGGAGGGGGGAGGACGGGAGGATCGGACCGGGGCGCCGTGCGGCCTGGGTTCACACGCCCCGGTACATGATCACCTTCACCTTTTCGAGGGTGATGAGCCCGCCGCCGATCATGGCATCCAGGACGGGGAGAATGGCCTGGATCTTGTCATCGGTATCCACGCACTCCACCACGATCGGCAGGTCCACCGACATCCGCAGCACCTTGTCGGTGTGCAGGCGGGCGGTGGCGCCGAAGCCCATGATGGCCCGGGTCACGGTGGCGCCGGCGTAGTGGCGCTCGCGGAGCAGGGTGACGATGGCCTCATAGAGCGGCTTGCCCTCGTGGCGGTCCCGTTCGCCGAGGTGGATACGCATCAGGACCCGCTCGCCCGCCAGACCGTGCATGGTCACCTCCGTGGTTCCCCGGTCGACCGGCGTGGTCGCCGGCCGTGCCGGGGTCATCCGCGCCGCAACAGGACCAGCTCCCGACCGGCGGCCAGGCCGAGCACCATGGCACCCGCGGCCAGGGCCACGCTCAGCGCCATGTAGCCGACCGATCGCCCCACCTGGCCGTCCTCCAGCATCCGGACCGCCTCATAGCTGAAGGTGGAGAACGTGGTGTATCCGCCGCAGAGTCCGATGGTCAGGAAGACCCGGAACTCCGGGCTCACGGCGGCGGAATCAACGGCGTAGCGGCTGAACAGGCCGAGCAGAAAGGAGCCGGTCAGGTTCACCAGGAGCGTGCCCCAGGGGAAGAGTCCCCCCGCGGCGCGCTGCACCACCCCGCCGACAAAGTACCGCGCCACGCCGCCGAGGGCGCTGCCCAGGGCGATGTAGAGGTAAGAGATCATGGGCTACTGCCGGTGCCAGTACATCCGCATCTCGGTGATCCGGATGCCGTCGGTCTCGCAGAACATGGCGCCCCGGGCGTCTACCCACTCGCCGGTGCGGCGGCGGCGGAAGATGCAGCGGAACTCCGCCGAGAACCACGGTCCGACCGCGAAGATCTCGCCTGAGGTGAAGGTGATCTCCGACTGGTTCATCGGCACCTCGGCCCAGTAGGCGCGTACCGCGTCGTGGCCGCGCAGCGGCTCGGCGAAGGGCGTCTCAATAAAGACCGGATCGCCCGCGAACACGGCCATCAGCACGTCGATCTTCCCCTTGGACCACCCGCGGCCGAATTCGTCGACCAGCGCTCGTCCGAGTACGCGGGTGTTCTCCTCGATGTCACTCATGCGACCGGTCCGGTCCCTGGGTATGATTCCGAATCATCATGCTCACGAATCTACATCTCCGATCGCTCATCTGGGTGGGACTGGCCGGCCTGTTCCTGGATCAGCCCCCCTGCCCTCCCGAATCGGGGCGCCTGGTCACCACCGGCTGGTCCGCATATCGCGCCGATTCCATGCCGGCCGCCCTGCAGCGCTTCGCCCGCGCCGACTCGCTCTGTCCCACAAACCTGGACGCCAAGATCGGGCTGGGCAACGTGCGGCTGAGGCAAGGCCGGCTCGGGGCGGCCGATTCGCTGTTCTCCGTGGTGGCCGCTGCCGACAGCGGCAATGGCGACGCCTGGGATGGACTGGCCCTGACCCGGTATCGCGCCGGGAATACGGTGGGGGCGCTTGCGGCCGCGCACCGTGCCATCCGTCGCCACCCCGACAACGCCGCCACCCGCCGAATCCTCGACGCCCTGGAACCGGGCTGGGAGCGCGACACGGCGGCGGCACCGGTGCCTCCGCCCGGGACGGCGCTCCGGGTCGAGGCCCGGGTGCGGGGGAATTTCTTCGAGGTGCCCGGCCGCCTGGGGTTCTGGCGCAAATTCTACGTCAATGGCGTCAACATGGGCGCGGCCCTTCCGGGCAAGTTCCCCTCGGAATTTCCGCCCGACTCCAGCACCTACGCCGGCTGGTTCGCGACCCTGTCGGCGATGCACGCCAACACGCTGCGCGTGTACACCATTCTCCCACCCAGCTTCTACCGCGCCCTCCGCGGCTGGAACCTGACCCATCGCAGCCGGCCGCTCTGGCTGGTACACGGGGTGTGGACCGAACTGCCGGCGGGTCACGACTTCAACGACCGCGCCTGGAAGGCAGGGTTCAGGGAGGAGATGCGCCGGGTGGTTGACCTGTTGCACGGCGGCGCCCGGCTGCCGATCCGTCCGGGCCACGCCGGCGGCGTGTATGACGCCGACGTCTCCGCGTGGACCCTGGCCTACATCATTGGCCGGGAATGGGAGCCGTACGCGGTCAAGGCCTTCGAGGCAGGCTTCTCCACCCCGAGTCCGGGATACGCCGGCCGTTACCTCGCCACCACCGGCGGACTGCACAGCGACGCCTGGATGGCCGAGGAGTGTGACTACATGCTGGAGTATGAGGCGGGGAAGTGGAGAACCATCCGGCCGATCGCGTACACCAACTGGCCCACCCTCGATCCGCTGACCCACCCGACCGAACCCACGGCGGCGGAGGAGGCCGCCTGGCGGAAGCGGGTGGGCCGTCCGATTGCCCGGGAGCCGATCGAGTACGAGAACGATGTCATCGGCCTGGACGCCATGACCACCCGGGCCACCGACCGGAATCCCGCCGGCTGGTTTGCCAGCTACCACGCCTACCCCTACTACCCGGACTTCCTCCTCTACGACCCCGGGTATGACAGCGCCAGGTCTCGTGAGGGACGCTCGAACTACTTTGGCTACCTCACCAGCCTCAAGCGACACCACGCCGGCATCCCGCTGCTGCTGTCCGAATACGGCGTGCCCTCCAGCCGGGGCATGGCGCACCTGCAGCCGCAGGGCTGGCACCACGGCGGCCATGATGAAGTGGCCATGGCCCGCATCGATGCCCGCCTGACCCGGGAGATCCGGGAGAGTGGAGCGGCCGGCGGGATCATCTTTGCCTGGATCGACGAGTGGTTCAAGAAGAACTGGCTGGTCATCGACTACGAAATCCCGCGCGAGAACACCCGCCGCTGGCACAACATGATGGACGCGGAGCAGAACTACGGCATCCTCGGCATGTACGCCGGCGACGCCGGAACCAGCCCGGTGCTGGGCGGCACGCCGCTCGGCTGGCGCAAGCTGACACCCGTGGCGACCGTGGCCCGTGCCGCCACCCCGGGCGGACCCACCGCGCTGCGGGCCGGGCAGGACGCGTCCTACGTCTATCTCTCCGCCGAGTTCCCGGCCTACGCCGGCAAGGATTTTCCGTGGGCCACGCGCGACGTGATCCTGGCCCTCGACACCCACCGCGCCGACCTGGGCCAGCGCACGCTGCCCAGCAAGGTGCTCACCGGAGACGTGGGGTTCGAGTTCGTGGCCGTGTTCCGGAGCCGCGACGATGCCGAGCTTCGCATCACCCCGGAGTACAACCCCTACGTCAACGGCGACGCGATCGTCAACGGCGACGACTACGGCCGCTTCGCCAACCGGCCCGTGACCATCCGGACCCGCGAGGATGGCCGGTTCGACTCGCTCTTTGCGATCACCAACCGGGCGCGCTTTGCCCGGGACGGCCGGTTCTTCCCCGCCGGCGGCGTCAATCGGGGTCGGCTCCGGTACGGCACCGAGGCGGGCTCCTCCCTCTCCGACTGGTACTGGGACCAGGCGACGGGACAGCTGCAGGTCCGGCTGGCGTGGAACCTGTTGAATGTGAGCGACCCCTCCTCCAGGACCCTCCTGTACGAGAAGACCTTCCGCGGTGACACCATCGGCACCCGGAAGAGCGACGGCTTTCGCATCGGGCTGGCGGTGACCCGGGAGGAGAACGGCAGGCGGTCCCTGGAGGCCGCGCTGCCGCGGACCGCCCCGGACGGCCGGTGGCGGCGCCAGGACTTCCGGACCTGGGAGTGGCCCGCGTGGGACGAACCCCGGTATCATCAGCGGCTCAAGCCGGTGTACGACTCGCTCAAGACGCTGTGGGGAGGGTGGCGATGACCAGAGGAGCGCGAGTCCTTGCCGCTCTCATTTGCCTCGGTGGGCTGACCGCCCCGCGGGTGTCCGCGCAGGTCGGCGCCGGTGATTCTGCCTGGCTGGCCGGCGATTTTCACGCCGCACGGATCGCCTACGAGCGGGAACTGCATGACAACCCTGGCAGCGTCCGGTCCCTCTACCGGCTCGCCGTGCTGGCCTCCTGGGACGGCCGGCTGGACTCGGCGCTGGCGATGCTCCGGGATGCGCGGGAACTGGAGCCCCAGGACGCCGATGTCCGCTTCTACCAGGCCAAGGTGCTGTCCTGGGATGGCCGATTCGATGCGGCGGTGGCCCTGTACGATTCCCTGCTGGTGGAGCAGCCAGGCTGGCGCGACGCGGCGTTCGGACGGGCGCAGACCCTGGCATGGGCCAACCGTTTCTCAGAGGCGGACGCGGCGTTCGCCGCCCTGGCGGACTCGGATCCCGAAGACCTGGACGCGCTGGCGGGGCGGGCGCTGGTCGCGGCCTGGCGAGGGGATCTCGCCACCGCCGCCCGCCGCTATGCGGCGGCACTGGAGCGGAATCCCGCCCACGTGACCTCACTGGTCGGGATGGCGCAGGTGCGGCTGTGGCAAGGTCGAGCCGCCGATGCCCGGCACTACGCGGCCCTGGCCCTCGCCGCCGCCCCGGAGGATCGCAGCGCGCACGAAGTCCAGCGGCAGGCCCGCGCCCTGGTCCGTCCCCGGATCGAGGTGACCCTGGGCTGGAGCCACGACTCCGACGACAACACCCTCTGGTGGCAGCAGGCGGGCACCAGCATGGCGATCGGTGCCGGACTCCGGGGCTTTGCGTCCGTCACCGCGGGGGAGGCAACCGACCCGATCCGGACCGGCAGCCGGCTGGGTGCCGAGGTCGGCGCCAGCTACAGCATCGCGAACCTCACGCTGACCGGCGCCCTCGGCGGCCGGCGCCTGCTGCCAGATGGCGCCCCCGCCCGGTCCCTGGCAACGATGCGGACCTCTGCCGCCTACCGGATCTCCCCGGGAGCGGGCGTGGGATTCGGGTACGCGCGCTACAGCTTCGACGAAACCGCCCTCCTGCTGTCGCGCGATCTCGACGTGCATGAGGTCTCGATCGATGGAGATGTCGCGCTCACGCCCAATCTCACGGCCGGGGGGGGCGCCAGCATCGCCTGGCTGTCCGACGACAATCGCCGCCGGGCGGCGGTGCTCAGCCTGACCCAGCGCATCAGCCATCGGTACACGGTCGGCCTCTTCGGTCGAGTGATGGGATACGACGCCCCGGGGGTGGGGTACTTCACGCCCGATCGGTTCGTGGTCGGCGAGGTGCGAGGGTCCTGGACCCGGAGCGTGCAGAAATGGGAGAGCCGGCTCTCCGCCGGCCTGGGCGTGCAGCAGGTGGGCCAGGATGCGAGAGCACAGAGCGAGTGGCATGCGGAGGGGCGGCTGGCGCGCCGCTTTGGCGTCATCAACGAAGTGGCGCTCGGCGTGGGCATCTCCAACAGCGCCGTGAGCAGCACGACCGGTGCATTCCGCTATTATTCGGCCCAGGTCAGCGCACGATTGGGTCTGTAGCGGCATAGAGGAGGAATCATGACCTTCGCGACCCGGCGGGAACGGGTAATTCAGGAGCTGAGCGCCACCGGCGACGGATTCCTGAAGGCCCTCGGCGAGGTGAACGAGGCGGAGTGGCAGTTCAAGCCCGGGGCCGATCGCTGGTCGGTGGCCGAGACGGCGGAACACACCACCGTGGTGCTGGAGTCCGTGACGGGGATGATCACGACGAAGCTGCTGGACCAGCCCCTGCCGCCCCGGGAGTCGAGTCCCCGGATCACCGACGACCAGATCATCCGGCTCCTCTTCGATCGGTCCAAGCGCCGCGACGCCCCCTCGGGCGTGCTGCCGACGGGGCGCTACGCCTCGCGGGACGAGACCGTGGCCGTATTCACGGCCGCGCGCGCCCGGCTGGTCGACTGGATCGCCGCCACCGAGGCCGACCTGCGCGAGTTCGGTTCGCCCCATCCGGCTCTGGGCAAACTGGACGGGGTGCAGTGGCTGCTGTTCGTGGCGGCGCATACCGAGCGGCACACCCGGCAGATCCTGGAAACCCAGGGGCTGGCCACGGCGGGGCGGTAGCACCGGACGCCTTCCCGAGGTGAGTCAGCCCATGTGGCTCACCCCGGCTCTCATCTCCGCTATGAACGGCCCTGGTCCGGGCCGCATTCCCATCCTCGACACCCCGCCCGTGCAACGTTATCGTACGGTCATCCCATGACACGTTTCGAAACACCGCGTGTTGCCGTGGTTGGAGCCGGCGAGATCGGCCGGGGCTGGGCCGCGCTCGCCGTGGGCGCGGGCTGGCCGGTGACCATCTACGACGCCGATGCGGAGGTGCTCAATCCGGCGACCGAGGCCATCGGGGACCGGGTGGTCACGCTGATCCGGCTCAAGCGTGCCGAGCCGGCGGTGGCGGAGGACGCGCTCAGCCAGATGCGGGTCGGCCGAAGCCTGCTGCAGGCGGTGTCCGAGGCGGACTGGATCATCGAGGCGGTGCCGGATGATCTCTCCCTCAAGCAGAAGACCCTTTCCCAGTGCGAGCAGGTCTCCCGGCTCGCGTCGATCTTGACCAGCAGCGCCACCGGTTTCGGGCCCGCCGCACTGAGCGACCGGCTGGAGCGGCCCGAGCGCTTCATGGTGACCCACCCGCTCAGCCCGGTGGAACTCATTCCGCTGGTCGAGGTGGTGCCGGGAACCCGCACCGACCCCGAGTGCGTGGAGGATGTCCGCTTCTGGCTCAGCCTGCTGGGCCGGGCGCCGATCGTGCTCAAGAAGGAAGTGCCCGGCAACATCGCGGCCCGCCTGAGCGCCGCGCTCTGGCGTGAGTGCATTCAACTGGTGCTGGATGGCGTGCTGGATGTGGAAGACGTGGACCGGGCCATTTCCGTCGGTCCCGGCCTGGGGTGGGCCGCCTCGGGCCCGCACCTGGCGCAACACCTCGCGGCGGGCGAGTGGAACGTGGAAGTCTTTCTCTCGCAGCAGCAGGGCGTGTACGAGGAGATCTGGAAGAGCCTGGCCGACTGGAAGAGCCTGCCGGCGGAAGAGCAGAAGAAGCTGAGCCGCGCCATCGACAAGGCCTACTCGGCGCACCTTCCCCAGCTGCGCGAGGCGCGCGACCAGCGCCTGATCCGGTTGCTGGAGGCGATGCGGGAGTAGGTCATTGGGCGGTTGGGCGGTTGGGTCGATAGTCTTCACTCTGCCGGTTCCGGTTTCAGGCACAGCAACAGCGTCGCCATTTCGTGCGCGATGACCTGTTCGTGGGCGCCGAGCCGAAGGGTGATGGGGCCCTGGAACGGCTGCCGGTTGATCACCTTGACCCGGGTGCCCGGGGTGAGCCCCGCCCCGCTCATGTACCGCAGCCGCTCGGGATGACTGGTATTGACCCGGCGGATCTCCGCCTCCCCTCCCACTTCCAGCTCCGCCAGCGGCGTATACACCAGCTCTGCCATGGAGCCGTCGGGCCCGGGGATGGGATCGCCGTGCGGGTCTTCCAGCGGATCTCCCAGCACCTTGGCCATGCGCTCGATCAGCAGGTCCGAGACCGCGTGCTCCAGCCGCTCCGCCTCCTCGTGCACGGTATCCCAGCTGTAGCCCAGGTGGGCGACGAGATAGGCCTCGATCAGGCGGTGCCGCCGCAGAATCTTCAGCGCGATCCGGCGCCCTTCCCGGGTCAGTGTGACTCCGCGATACAACTCGTGCTCCACCAGCTCCTGTTCGGCCAGGCGCCTGAGCATCCCGCTCACCGACGCCGGGGCCAGGTGCAGCGTGGCCGCGAGTTCGGTGGTCCCGGCGGGGTGGCCTTCTCCGCTGAGGTGGAAGATGGCCTTGAGGTAGTCCTCGGCGGAGCGCGTCAGGGTGTCGCGCGCAAGGTCAGCGGTCATCGGGGTGCGCCTCCATGGAGCCGGCGGGGAGGGCCCGGAGGCCGTTGGCGATTACCAGCAGACTGGCACCCATGTCGGCCGCGACGGCCATCCAGAGTGTCGCCTGGCCCAGCAGAGCCAGGACCAGGAAGACGGCCTTGACCCCCAGGGCCAGCGCGATGTTCTGCCGGATGATGCCGAGCGTGGTACGGGCGCGCCGGAGCAGCGGCGCCAGCAGGGTGAGATCGTCCCGCATCAGCGCCACGTCGGCCGTCTCGATGGCCACGTCCGTCCCGGCGGCGCCCATGGCGATGCCCACGGTGGCGGCCGCGAGCGCCGGCGCATCGTTGACCCCGTCGCCCACGACGGCCAGGACCTCGCCCTCCGCCTGCAGCTCACGTACGGCCGCCAGCTTCTCCTCCGGCAGGAGCCGGGCCCCGATGTCGGTGACCCCCACGACCCGGGCCACTGCCCGCGCGGCGGTCTCGCTGTCTCCGGTCAGCATGACCAGCCGGCGCACTCCGCTCCGGCGGAGGGCCGCGAGCGCCGCCGCCGCTTCGGGCCGAATCCGGTCTGCCACGGCCACCACCCCGAGCGCCTCGCGTCCCTGGGCCAGCAGGATGGCGGTCTTCCCATCCTGTTCGAGTCGCTCGAGCAGGGCGTGCACATCATCCCGGCAGGCTCCGATCTCGTCGCACAGGCGGCGATTGCCGAGGGTGAGCTTCGCGCCCTCCACCACGGCGCGGGCGCCCCACCCGGGCATGGCCGTGAACTCGGTGGAGGGGAAGAGGACCAGCTGGCGTTCCAGGGCGGCCTGCGTGATGGCCCGCGCCACCGGGTGTTCGGAGTGCTGCTCCACCGAAGCGGCCAGGCGGAGGATGTCGCTCTCGGGGCGGCCGTCCATCGCGATGACGTCGGTGACCACCGGCCGCCCTTCGGTGAGGGTGCCGGTCTTGTCGAAGGCCACCGCGGTCACCCGGGCCAGCGCCTCCAGCTGTGCCCCGCCCTTGATCAGCGCTCCCATCCGGGCCGCGCCGGTCAGCGCGCTCACCAGGGTCACGGGCGTGGAAATGACCAGGGCGCAGGGACAGGCGATGACAACGAGGGTCAGCGCCCGATAGAGCCACTGCTCGAAGCCGCCCAATCCGAACAACGGGGGCAGCACGGCCACCAGCACTGCGAGCCCGACGACCGCAGGGGTGTAGACCCGTGCGAAGCGGTCGACCAGCGATTGCACCGGCGCCCGGGAGGCCTGAGCGTCCTCCACCGCGTGAAGAATGCGCGCCAGGGTGGTGTCGCTGGCCGGGGCACTGCTGCGCACCTCGAGGGCACCATGGCCGTTGATTGCCCCCGCGAAGACCCGGTCGCCGGGAGCCCGGTCGGCGGGGAGCGATTCTCCGGTGATGGGCGCTTCGTTGAGCGCCGACGTGCCGGCGGTGATGAACCCATCCAGGGCCACCCGCTCCCCGGGCCGGACCCGGAACCGTTCTCCCACCCGGACCTGGCCCACCGGCACCCGCTGGTCTCCGCCCAGGCGGATCACCAGCGCCTCCGCCGGCGCGAGCGTCATGAGCGCCGTGATGGCCCGACGGGCCCGGCCCACGGCCCATTCCTCCAGCAGCAGCGCCACCGAAAAGAGGAACATCGCCGAGGCACCTTCGGCCCATTCGCCGATCAGGGCCGCACCGACCGCCGCGATGGTCATCAACGCGTGCATATCGGGGGATCCGGCCCGGATGGCCTTGATGCCGCGCGGCGCCACGTACCAGGCACCCGCGCCGATCGACACGATCATGGCCGCAATCGAGACGCCCGCTGGAGCCGCCAGCCAGGACAGCAGCAACCCGATCCCCAGGGCAAGCCCCGAGACCACGGCGGCCAGCAGCGGTCCCCTCGGTCGCTCGACGGCCGGGCCATCAGGGCGGACGGCAAACCCGGCCCCGGTGATCGCCTTGGCCAGCATGTCGCGGGAGGGGCCTCGCCGAGCCACCGTGATCTTCACTTCCCCCTTGAGCACATCCACCATCACGCCGCTCACCCCCTCGAGCCGGTCGAGCGACTTGCTGATGGTGCCGGCGCAGCTGGGGCAGTCGATCCCGCTCACCCGGAAGAGCTGGGTCTGATCGTCGCCGGCGGGTGCGGTTCGGACGGAAGTGGTCATGGGCAGTGCGCTATCCCACCAGCCGCCAGACCTGCGCCACCAGGAAGCAGACCGTGAAGCCCAGCACCACCGGCAACAGGGTGGCGACGGCGGTCCAGCGGGCGCTGCCGGTTTCCTTGTAGATGGTATAGATGGTGGTGCTGCAGGGGTTATGCAGCAGGCTGAAGAGCATCAGGTTGAGCCCGGTCAGCACGGTCCAGCCGGAGGCCCGCAGCAGGTCCCCCACGGCGACGGCCGAATCGAGTTCGAACATGACACCGTTTCCGGGACCGACGCCGCTCACGTGGCCGGTCAGCACCGTCAGCATGAGGACCGTAGGGATGACGATCTCGTTGGCCGGAATCGCCACCACGTAGGCCAGCAGGATCACCCCGTTGAGACCGAGGAGCAGGCCGAACGGATCGAGTCCGGTCACCGCGTGCTCCGCGAGGCTGACCCCGCCGATGGTGATGTTGCTGATCAGCCAGATCACCGCACCTGCGGGAGCGGCGAACACCACCGCCCGCCACAGCACGATGAGCGTCCGATCGATGAGCGAGGTGTAGAGCGTCTGCAGGATGCGCGGCGGCCGGTAGGGTGGCAGCTCCAGGCTGAAGGTGGTGGCCTCCCCCTTGAGCACCGTGCGGGAGAGCAGCCACGAGGAGGCGAACATCATCACGATGCCGAGCAGGGTGATGCCGACCACCGCCGCCGCCGAGGTGACGCCGGCCAGCGCCGGCGGCGCCAGCGCGCCGATGAAGATCGAGGCGATGAGGATCTGGGTGGGCCAGCGTCCGTTGCAGAGCGAGAAGTTGTTGGTGATGATCGCTACCAGGCGTTCCCTGGGGCTGTCGATCACCCGGGTGGCGACGACGCCCGCGGCATTGCAGCCGAAGCCCATGCACATCGTCAGCGCCTGCTTGCCGTGCGCCCCGGCGCGCCGGAACAACCCGTCCAGGTTGAAGGCCACACGCGGCAGGTAGCCGAAGTCTTCCAGCAGGGTAAAGAGCGGGAAGAAGATCGCCATCGGCGGCAGCATCACGGCGATGACCCAGGCGGTGGCCAGGTACACGCCATCAAAGAGAAAACCGCTGAGCCAGGACCAGACCCCGATGGAGGCGGCGAGGCCCTTGAGCCACGGGTGCGCGGTGTCGATGAGCAGATCGGCCAGCATGGCCGACGGCACGTTGGCGCCGGCGATGGTCAGCCAGAAGACCACCGTCAGCATCAGGAGCATGACCGGGAAGCCGAAGACGCGGCTGGTCAGGACCCGGTCCAGGGTCCGGTCGAGGTCGAACTTGGCCCGGCGCACGCCGCGCAGTTCGACCCGTTCGGCGATCTTCTCCGCGGTGTGGTAGAGCCCCTCCGTGAGCCGGTCCTCGAAACTGACCGGCAGGCGCCAGCGCAGCCGGTCCACCACGGCCAGCAGCCGCGCGGTCAGCTTGGGAGAGACGGCCGTCGCGCCCGGGCCGCCCCCCTCAGGATCGCCCAGTTCGCCACTGCGGATGGCCTCCTCGATCCGCTGGTCTCCCTGGAGCAGGCGAAGCGCGACCCAGCGCGCGTTGGGCAGGCCCGGGTACGCCGCCAGGATCGCGGCGACCACCTCCACCAGCTTGGTCTCGACTTCCGCGGGATAGGTCGGATGGAGCACCGCGCCACCGGCCCGGGACGGGGCCGAGGCGCCGGTGGCCACCTCGAGCACGCGGTCGAGCAGTTCCGGGATGCCCTGCCCCTGACGGGCGGATGCGGCCACGACCGGGACCCCCAGTTCCTGTTCCAGCTTCTTGGCATCCACCGCGATCCCGTGGCGGCGGGCTTCGTCCATCAGGTTGAGGCAGATCACCACGCGCTCAGTGATCTCGAGGATCTGCAAGGCGAGGTTGAGATTCCGCCCCAGGCGGGTGGCGTCCAGCACCACGATGGTGACGTCCGGCCGGCCGAACAGCAGGAAGTCGCGGGCGACCTCCTCGTCGCTGCTGCCCGCCTGCAGCCCGTAGGTGCCCGGCAGGTCCACCAGCTTCAGCCGCTTGCCGCCGTGCTGGAACACACCTTCGGCCCGCACCACCGTCTTGCCGGGCCAGTTGCCGGTGTGCTGGCGGAGCCCGGTAAGCGCATTGAATACGGTGCTCTTCCCGGTGTTGGGGTTGCCCGCGAGCGCCACGAGGAAATCGTGCCGGCCGGTGCGGAGGCCAAGCTGGACCAGTTCGCTGGCCTTGACCGGCGCGTGGGAGGTGGGCGGCGTAGCGGTCGTCATGAGGTCACCTTGCCGCCGTCGCGGCTTCCACGTCGGCGTCGGCCTGGATCAGCTCCGCCTGGACCCGGCGGAGCGCGATGAGCGCCCCGCGGATGCGATAGGCCACGGGATCGCCACCCGGGCTGGTGAATTCGGCCGTCACCACGGTTCCCGGAACGATGCCCAGGTCGAGGAGCCGGCGGCGCTCGGGTCCCTGGCAGGCCGCGGAGACCCGAACGACCCGCGCCGATTCGCCGGGCGCCAGGTCCGCCAGCAACCCGTGCACCTGCTCATCGAGTTCGGCGCCCGCGGGCAGCGGCTCCGCGGAAATCTGGTCGGCCACGACCGAGGGCAGCGAATGCTCCCGGCCGTCGAGCCGGAAGCGCACCACGGTGGGCGTGGCCTCCAACAGCCGCAACTCGGTGCCGGGCGTGAGACCGCGGTCGAGCAGCTGCTCATACGCCTCGCGCGGCTCGTCTTCCAGGTGGGTGATCACCAGGGCGCTCCCGATCGGCAGGAGCGACAGCGGCTGCCCGGTACGCACGGGCAGGTCTCCGGTGACGGTGGGAATCGGGTCCCCGTGCGGGTCGAATCGCGGGTGGCCCATGCGGGCGGAGAGGGCCTGCGCCTGTTCTTCGGAGAGCGTGTGCTCGCGCAGTTCGGCCTGCTCATGCCACTCGGCGGGGGCGACGCCGGTGCGATCGGCGAGGAACCGTTCCCACAACCGGTGCACCCGCACCATTCGCAGTGCGTAGCTCTGGCCCTGCGGGGTCAGCGAGAGCGCCGCATGCTCTGCCCGAGCCAGGCCGCGCTCGGTGAGCCGCTCGATGAGCCGGAGCGCCGTGCCACGGGTCGACTCGAGCGACCCGGCCAGGCTCTCCACGGTCGACACCCGCCCCGCGGCCTCGGCATGGTAGAGCTGCTTGAGGGCGTCCTCCAGCAGAATGCGATCGGACTGCCGGCGCCACCGCAGCAGCCGCGGAATGACTCCACGACGCGGCCACACCAGCACCGCGACGAGCACGGTCAGGAGGAGGAAATACCCGAGCGCCGGGAGCGGCGGAACGGGCGGGGCGGCTGGAGCTTGGAGCAATGTCAGCATAACCTGTTTATGTGGTTGCCTTAACCTAAATTTCGTACGTACTAAAGTCAATCACCGCATGTCCGTCGTGGGTCCCACACCCGCCGTGACGCTCGCTCAGGAGCGCTCTTGGGTCCTTTCCATGGAGCGCCACCAAGCGTGCTGCCCCTGGAGGCAACGCCTTGATGCGAAGCCAACGGGGAGTGGTCGAGTGGTGGGTGCAGCGCTACGAAGAGGAGACGGACTCAGGCGGTAATCGCCAGCAGTGGGGTGAGGATTCGTTCGGTCAGGCCCCAGACCATGCCCTGGGCCAGGTGATACGCGGGGAAGACCAGGTCCAAGCCGCGGACCCGAAGGGGGGTGTCGCGCAGAATGGCGGGGTTCCGCAACTCCGGGATCGGCACCCAGAAGGCCTCGGCGACCTCGGCACTGAGGGAAACCACCGGCCGCTCGGCCAGGGCGAAGACAAAGGGCCGCACCACAATGACCTGGGGCAGCGGTGTACTGGGCCAGACATCGTCCAGCTCACCGAGTAGCGCCTCCGGCCCCAGCGACCAGCCGATCTCCTCGACCGTCTCCCGGATCGCCGTGGCCCGGAGATCGAGATCTCCGGGCTCCGCCCGTCCCCCGGGCAAGCCGATGTGGCCGGACCAGGGGTCCCCCGTGCGCCGGGCACGCCGGATGAGCAGGACCGAGTCGGGGGCGGGAGCGACGATCACCGCCACCGCTGCCCAACTGTGGGTGGGCTGTCGGTGCGCGCCCGGGTCGACTCGCCCGCGGCGGGTCGAGAGTCCGCCGGCCGTCCCGGCCGGGCCAGGTTCGGCCCGCGGCCGCTGCAGGAGCGCGGCGCCTTCGGCCGGCTCGGCCTCCGGGAATCTCCGGGGCGGCCGAGCCGACAGGGCGTGCGCCAGCCGCTGGGTGAGGGAACTCAATGGCAGCCGCACCCACCGCCACCACAACCGCCACTCTTCGGGGGCCCGAGGGAGGAGAAGTTGGCGGGGCAGGCGACCACGGTCTCTCCGCGCACCAGGCGCTCGAAACACTGGTCGCAGGCGCCGCAACGGTACTCGTAGATGGGCATGGGGGGATGATGGGGTAAGGGTGCGGAGGCGTCAACGGCTGGTTCCGTCAGAGGTGCCGGCCCATCCACTTGGCCGTCTCATCGAGCGCCACTGCGAGGTCTGGGGTCATCCCCGCGAATGGGTGGACCGCGCCGAAGGTGTGGCCGGCTCCGTCGAGCAGGAGCAGGCGTCCCGCGGGCGCGCAGGCGGCGAGCACACGGGCCTCGTCGGCGCTCACCGCTTCGTCCGCCGTGCCGTGCACGATGAGCCAGGGTACCCGGACGCGCGCCGCCGCCTCGGCCAGGTCGAGGACTCCCCGGTTCCGCTCGACATCGTCCAGCAGGTCGGTGTAGAGGGGCAGCACCTGGCCGGTGCGGGAGTTGACCACCTCCAGTTTGCCCGCCCGCCGCCACTCGGCGGCGCGATCCCGCCAGCGGTCGACCTCGGAGATCGAGGCCCAGGTGACGAGGGCGCGCACCCGGGGATCGCCGGCCGCGGCGAGTATGGCCGTGCCGCCGCCGCGCGAGTGCCCGACGAGCCCGAATTCCGTGGTGGGCGCGAGGTCGAGGTCACCCCGGGCCAGGGCGGTCAGCAGGACCTGGACGTCGTGCTGCTCGGCACTGAAGGTGTTGTGGCCGAACAGCTCGGGAAAGACGAACTCGCCCCGGTCGTCCACGCCGCTGCCGCTCAGGTTCAGGGTGACCGCCGTGAAGCCTGCGCGGGCCAGCCGGTCGGCGGCCACCGGAAACATTCCCCAGTCCTTGAACCCCTTGAAGCCGTGCACGATCACCACCGCCGGGCGGGGCGCCTCCCGATCCGCGGTGCGCACGTCGATCAGGAGCGGACCCAGGGCGCCGGGGAGGGTGTGGGTGGTGAGGGTGGGGGTGGCCATACGCGTTGTCGGTGAGGGAATCGGTTACCAGCCAAGGGGCGTCCGTTCACGCTGCCTGCCGCTCACCCCACCGCGCCTTCCAGCAGTTCGACCTCGCCCGCGTCGGCATCGAGGCGGGCCCGCACCCCGACCGGCAGGGTCCACTGCTCTTCCACGTGGCCGATGGGGAAGCCGTAGCTCACGGGAATCTGCAGCGGACCGAAGTAGCTGAACAGGACCTCATCGAACGCCAGGGCGCCGTCGCTGGTGCCTTTCTTCATTTCGGTGAACTGCCCGATGATCACGCCGGCGAGCTTTTCGAGGGCGCCCATCATCTGGAGCTGGGCCAGCAACCGGTCCACCCGGTAGAGGTCTTCGCCGACATCCTCTAGAAACAGCAGGGCGCCGTCGAGGTCCGGGAAGAACGGGGTCCCGGCCAGGGCGAGCAACAGGGTCAGGTTGCCCCCCAGGAGCGGCCCCTCCGCGCTGCCGCCGTGGATGGCGGTGATTCGCGGGGCCCGGGGCACGAGCACGCCTTCGGGGGGCGGCAGCCGGCCGAGCGACCCCGCCGGCTCCACGCGCGTGAGGACCTCGAGCAGGTGCTCGTGGCTGAACCGGGTGAGCGGTGCCCGGGCCATGGGGCCGTGGAACGTGACCAGCCCGGTGCGCTGGTGGACCGCCAAGAGGAGGGCGGTGATGTCGGAGAACCCGATCACCGGCTTGGGCCAGCGAGCCAGCGCCTCGAAATCCACCCGCGACAGGATTCTCGTGATGCCATAGCCGCCGCGCAGGCACCAGACGGCGTCGATGGTCGGATCGCGGAGCGCGGTGTTGAGATCCTCGAGCCGGGCGGCGTCGGCGCCGGCCAGATAGCCCTGGCGTTCCAGCGTATGGATCCCCGGCGCCGCGACCCAGCCGAGCGCCTCACACAGCTCGATGCCCCGGGTCAGATCATCGCGTTCTCCCAGCGGTCCCGCCGGTGCCACCAGGGCCACGCGACTGGCCGGAGCGAGTCGCGGCGGGCGGACAGTGTTCTTTGACCCCATCCTGTCTCCTATGGTAGATTGCCACTGGTACCAACCGACGGAGCCTCCTCATTGCGCGCATCGCCCCCGACTCTTCTCACCGTCGGCCGAGTCATGGCCGATCATCGCGATGCCGTAGTCCAGGAATGGGCCGATTGGCTCACCAGCCGAGTCAGTTCCGCCATCCCGATCCCCCGCAGCACCATCGAACGTGAACTTCGGCTCCTGTTCGACATCCTGATTGAAAGCGTCGGGCCGATGCGCCGCTCCATCGACGAGGTCTGGCACCACGTGTGCGAGCACTACGGCCGGGTCGGCGCGGCCCGCGGGCTCGCCGCGGGCGAGATCGTCGAGGAGATCCAGTATCTCCGTGAACTGCTCACCCGGCGCATCGGCCCGGTCCTCACCACGCTCCGCCAGCGCCAGGCCATGGCGATCATTCTCCGCCTCAACACCATTCTCGACAAGGGCATCGCCGTGGCCGTGGTCGGGTATACCGACGCCCTGGTGGCCACGCTCTTCGCCCAGAACCGGGTGCCGGTCCCGACCGGCTCGATCGATCCCCAGGATATCGACCGGCACCTCGAGGAGTTCGAGGGGGAGTTGCGCACCGTCATCCGGAATCAGTAGGAGAGAGCCGCGCGGGACCGGCGCCGATCAGCCGGTGGAGCGCAGCAGCCGCAGCGCCGTCAGCACCTGCCAGACCGCCATCACCCCGACCGACGTCAACATGAGCGGATGGCCGGGCGTCGCCAGCAGATTCCCGACCAGTCCTGCGCCACACGCCAGCCACGCCAGGCCCACCAGCCAGCGGGGCTCCGCGGCGTGCCGGACGGTCGCCAAAGCGACGGCGCCGGCCGCGAGCGCGACCAGGAATCCGGCCAGCCGCCCGCACATCACCGCGAACGCGTGGGTCGCGAGGTAGGCCGCCCCGACGTCCGCCCCGCCCGCCTGCATCGTGGCGAACAGCGTCCCGGCGCCCGTCATGTAGGCGATGTTCACCCCATTGAGCGCCTGGCCGATGCCCAGGATCGCGAACGCCACCGCCAGGCCGGGACGTTCCACCGGATCGGCCGCCAGCCACCGGGCCCAGACGCCGGCGATGATCAGCCCGGTGGCATACAGCAGCGCGTCATGGACCAGCCGCCAGTGCGGCATGGCGGCAATGATCCCAAGATCGCCTGCGGCGGTGAGCGGCAGCACCGGATGGAGCGCCGCCGCCCCGAGCAGGAGGGCGCTCCCGGCCAGGAGCAACAGGGCCAGCACGCGGGTCATCGTTCGTCCTCCCGTCCCCGGTCGAGGACCTCCCGCACCCGATGGGTCAGGTCGGCGAGGGTCCACGGCTTCTGGAGCAGGGCGAGGTCCCGCTCGGGCACGTCGCCCCGGGTGATTTCGTGCGCGGCGTACCCGCTGGTAAAGAGAAACTGGACGGTCGCGCCTTCCTGGCGCAGCGTCCGGTACAGCGCAATGCCACCCAGCTTGGGCATCACCACATCGGTGATGATGAGATCCACCTCGTCGATGTGGCTCCGATACACCTCCAGCGCCTCGAGCCCATCCGGGGCGGTCAGCACCCGGTAGCCCACCCGCTCGAGAGCCCGCTGGGCCACCCGCCGCAGGCCCTCCTCGTCTTCCACCAGCAGCACGGTCTCCCGTCCCCCCCGCAGGCCGGCGGGCGCGATGGCCAGCTCGGCCAGGGGCTGATCCTCGCGGGCCAGCGGAAAGTAGATCCGCACGGTGGAGCCCTTGCCCAGCTCGCTGTCGAGCTCGATGAATCCGCCGTGCTGCTGCGTCAGACCATAGATCATCGCCATGCCGAGACCGCTGCCCTCCCCCGGCCCCTTGGTGGTAAAGAACGGCTCGAAGGCCCGGGCCCGGACCCGCTCCTCCATCCCCTGGCCGTTGTCCCGTACTGTCAGGCAGGCGTAGCTGCCGGGGGGCGCACCCGAGGCCGAGCGCGCCACGTCGACCCGGCGGGTCTCCACGTCGAGCCGCCCGCCGTCGGGCATGGCGTCGCGGGCGTTGGTGGCGAGGTTGAGCAGGATCTGCTCGATGGCACCGGCGTCGGCCAGGACCTTCACCGGCATCGCCGCCCGGGAGAACTCCACCTGGATATGCGCCGGCAGCAGCCGGCGCAGCGTTCCGGTCAGTTCGGCCACGACGCGGCCAAGATCGAGGACCTGGTAGGTGAGCGGCGCATGCCGGCTGAAGGAGAGCAGCTTGCGGATCATCTGGGCACCGCGCCGGGCGGCGGCCTGCAGTTCCCCCAGATCGCTGTGCAGGTCCTGGCGCTCGGGCGGGAGGCCGGCGGCCATCATCTCGCTATTGGCCAGCACCACCGTGAGCAGGTTGTTCAGATCGTGGGCGATCCCGCCGGTGAGTTGGCCCACCGCTTCCATTTTCTGGGCCTGGCGCAGCTGTTCCTCCAGCTGGTGCCGCTCCGAGATGTCGCGGATGATGGCCTGGTAGCGGCCATCGCCGAGGTCGCGGGCGCTGATCTCCACCGTGACCGGCGTCCCGTCTCGCCGCTCGATCCGGCGCTCGACCAGCTTGGCGGGACCCTCGATCAGGTCGCGCATGCGCAGCGGTTGCCGCTCGCGGTCTTCCCGCGGCTCAAACCGCTGAAAGGACTGCCCGACGACTTCGGCGCGCGGGTGGTCGAGCAACTCTTCCGCCCGGGCGTTCACCTCGAGGATGATGCCCTGCCGGTCGGTCACCACGATGGCATCGGACGCCTGCTCGAGGGCGCGGCGATAGTTGGCCTCGGACTCCACCAGCTGCCGCTCCGCCCGGACCCGGTCGGTAATGTCGTGGACGATCGAGAACAGCACCGGCCGCCCGTTCAGCACGATCGGACTGGAGTGCACTTCGACATCGCGGATGGCCCCTGACCGGAGCCGGTGGCGGAACACGAAGAAGTTCTGCCGCTCGGTCTCCGCCGCCATCACCATCTCCCTGAGGGAAGCCTCGGGCACCAGGTTGATGTCGACCAGCGGTTTGCCGATGAGTTCCTCCCGGGACCAGCCGTAGAACACCACCGCGGCGGCATTGACATCCACCAGGGCAAGGCTGGCCACGTCCACCAGCAGGGAGACCGAGGTCGTCCGCTCGAAGATCTGCCGGTACCGCGACTCACTCTCATGCTGTCCCGCCTCCGCCGTCGCCACCTCCTCGAGGGCCCGGCGCACCAGCCACCAGATGAGGACGGCGGTGACCAGGACGTAGAAGAGGCCCTTGGCGGTCTGGAGTTGTTTCAGGGTCTCGAGGCTGAGCCCGGTGAGCCCGCCCCAGATCATGTCCGAAAACAGGACCCACAGGGCGCCGATCGCCGCATAGATCAGCGCGATCGCCGCCGGCACTTGCCGGCGCGACAGTCGAGACCGGGCCCGCCCGCCCGCCGTCGTCAGGGGGACGCATCCCGGGTGATGATCAGGTCCTGGGCGGGAAGCGCGCCGCCCAGAATGCGGCCCTTGGCATCGACCCGCAGCCGGAACTCGACGATGCCGATCCGCACCACGGCGGAATCCGGAGCCACGCGGCGCACCGTGCCTGGCGCGGTCTGGCCACCGCCGAGGTTGAAGAAGTCCACCCCGAGACTGTCGCCTTGAGCGGCGGCGGCACGGCGGGTGGCCTGCTCCAGGAAGGCCATCGAGAGATTGAGGTAGGGAGCCGCCGCCACCGCGGTGGGGAAGATCATGGTCCGCATGCCGGACGAGCGCGTGACCACATCAATCGCGACGCTGTCCTCCTTGAAGATGACCCGGCTGGTCTGCCGGGCCAGCGAATAGGGTTCCCGCGCGTAGTGTTCCACGGCGACGGTATCGCCGTGGCGGAGTACGGTGAAACCGGCCGCCTCCTGGGCCGACAGGGACATGGGGAAGAGGTACAGCGCGGTCCCGAGGACGACAGCCATCCTGCGCATGCGATTTCCTTCAGAAAAATGTCCCGGCGGCCTGAGGCCCCTCGGTCGGCCTTTTCCCGCACCGTGTCCCCGGTTCTTCGTTACCAAGTTATACTCGCGCCGACCTAACATGGATCCCCGCTCGCCGAGGATCCCCTGTGACGCCGGCCGAAGTGCTGCAGCAGCTCACCGACCTGCCCGGGATCACCACGCTGGTGACCTGGCTCGGCCACCGGTCGCTGTGGCAGGAACTGCCCCGTGATTCGCCGTTGGTGCCGGGCGCCCGGCGCTCGGCGATCGTCGGCCGGGCCGGCGCGTTCGAGTGGCTGGCCGTGGAAGGTAGTCCTGCCGCGGAGGTGGCCCGCCGGGCCAGCCGGGCGCTCGCCGCCCGGGGCCAGAGCGCGGGGGTCCTCGCCCTCGATGCCCCAGGCCGGACACTGGCCATCGCGGTCACGGTCGACCGCCCCGCCATCGCCGTCATCCCGCTGGACACCCCCCGCGCGGCGGACCTCGACCGCCTGGATCGGCTAGCCCGCGCGGCCGATCTCCGGGGGGTGGCCTACGCCCTGCGGGCGGCCGAAATCCTCGACGGGGAAGACCCCGGCCGACGGTTTTTCCGCGCATTCCATGACTCCCTCGAGTCTATGGCCCAGCGCCTCACCGGCACACCAGCGCCGGCGGAGCGCCGGAGTCTCGCGCTCATCCAGCTCACCCGGATTCTGTTCCTGTATTTCGTGCAGGCCAAGGGATGGCTGGATGGCCGCCCCGACTTTCTCCGCCGCATGGTCGATGAGGCCCTGGGCCAGCGGCGGCACCTGCACCGCGATCTGTTCCGCCCGCTGTTCTTCGGTACCCTCAACGTCGAGCCGGCTGCCCGGGGACGCGCCCGCGCCTTCGGCCGGATCCCATTTCTGAATGGCGGGCTGTTCGAGCCCCACCCGTTGGAGCGAACCTGGCGGGGCGAGGTCACCGACGACTGCTGGCGGGACACCTTCGACCGGCTGTTCGAGCGGTTCCACTTCACCGTCCACGAGGACGCCCCGCCCGGCGTCATCGCGCCGGACATGCTGGGCCGGGTGTTCGAGGGCCTCATGGCGCCGGCCGATCGCCGAGCCACCGGCGCGTACTACACGCCGTCGCTGCTGGTGGAACGCCTGGTGGATGCGGCGCTGGCCGCCCATCTGAGCGTCCGGCTGGGCTGCTCCACGGCGGAGGCCGCGGCGCGGCTGGCCGCGAGAGAGCGGACCGCGATCGCCCCCCTCATCGGACTCACGGTGCTGGACCCCGCCGTCGGCTCGGGGGCCTTCCTCCTCGGTGCCCTGGAGCGGCTGGCGGCCCTGCGGGCCGGGGAAGCGCCACCTGCCGTCCTCCGCCGCCGGATTCTCGCCACCAATCTCTTCGGCGTGGATCAAAGCCCCATGGCGGTCCGCCTGGCCGAGCTGCGGCTGTGGCTGGCGGTCATCGCCGGAGATGAGACGGCCGAGCCGGAAACCGTGTCCCCCCTGCCCAATCTCGATGGCCTGGTCCGCCAGGGGGACAGCCTGCTCGATCCCGCCAGCCTGCTGTCCCGGCTGGAGACCCGCCCGGTCAACACCGAGGCGGTGCTGCAGTCCACCCGGACCGCCTTCGTGGGAGCCAGCGGGAGCGGCAAGAGAGACCTGCTCCGGCGGCTCCGCCGAGCCGAAGCCGCGGCCTTCGCGGAGTGTCTGGCGGCGGCGAGCGCGCGCCTGGAGCGGCAGATCACCGAATGCCTCGGGTCGGCCCGGCAGACGACGCTGTTCGGTGAGCGCCGGGGCCTGGACCGCGAGCTGCGCCTGCACCTGCGAGGGCTGCGCGCCCAGCAGCGCGAGGTCCGCCGGCTGGAGCGGCGATTCCGGCGCGAGGGAGAGGTAGGCTGGTTCTGCTACGAGGTCCAGTTTGGCGACGTGCTCGCCCGGGGAGGTTTCGACCTCATCATCGGCAATCCCCCCTGGGTGCGTGCCGAGTCGCTCCCGCCGCGGCTGCGGCAGGCGCTCTCCCGGCGCTACCGGTGCTGGAGAAGCGGCGGGCACGCGTTTTCCCATCAGCCGGATCTCTCGCTGGCGTTCGTCGAGCGCGGGGTCGAATTGCTCCGCCACGGCGGCACCCTGGCCTTTCTGCTGCCGGCCAAACTGGCCACCGCGGGATATGGCCGAGCGCTGCGTTCGGACCTCGCCGAACGCTGCGTCCTGCACGTCATGGCGGACCTGCAGGAGGATCCCGCCGCCGGATTCGACGCCACCACCTACCCCGCGGCCCTGATCCTCTCTCGTCAGCTCCCGGAGCCAACCCAGCAGGTGCGCCTCGGGCTGGACCCGCTGGCACCCGCGGTGGCGCAGGCGGGCTGGACCGGTGGACGACCGTGGCGGCTGGCGGCGCCGGCGCTCTCCGAGACGCTCTGCGCGCTCGCCGACCGCCATCCGCGCCTGGGGGCGCAGTTCTCGCCCCGGCTCGGCGTCAAGACCGGCGCCAACGCCCTGTTTCTCGAACCACCGGCGGACATCGAACCGGTCCTCATCCGGCCGGCCCTTCGGGGCCGGGATGTCCGGGCCTTCGCCGCCTGCCCGCGGCTCCGCCTGCTGTTCCCGCACGATGCCGGCGGCGCGCCCTTCGACCGGCTCCCCGCCGCCGCGATGCGGTATCTCGCCTCACACGAGCCGGCATTGCGCGCGCGGGTGGACTACGCCGGCGGCCCCTACTGGACCCTGTTCCGCACCGGCGGCGCCACTGCCCGCGCCCGCGTGGTCTGGCCGGATCTCTCCCGTCAGCTCAATGCGGTGCCCCTCGTGGGCCCGGCCGGCCGGCAGATGGTGCCCCTGAACAGCTGCTACGTGCTGGTGCTGCCGGACGACGGCAGCGCGCTTGGACTCGGCGCCTGGCTCAACTCCACCTGGCTCCGGGTCGCGGCGCGCGCCCTGGCGGAACGCGCCGCCGGCGGCTTTGCCCGCTTCAACGCGCGGGTCGTTGGAGACCTGCCGCTGCCGGCCGGGGTGCTGACCGATGCCCGGCTCCGAGCGCTGGCCCGGGACGGCCTGGCGGGAACCCATGTCCAGGAGGAACTCGATGACATCTGCGCCCAGCATCTGGCGCTCTCCCCGCGGGAGCGCGCGACCCTGGCGGGCGCACCCGGCGCCGGTGCCCCAGATCGTGGCCGAGTCACTCCGGGACGTTGACGAGCCGCTGGAGACGGTCCTGCGGGCCGGTCCGGCCGCATCACCGGCGGCGGTGGCGCGGGCCATCGCCCAGTCGCTGCTCCCGGCGGAATCGTCCGTCCCGGTGCCAGCCTGGCTCCGCCCCGATCAGCGGGCCTCATTCCGTCGGTGTCTCGCGGCCCTGGAGCGCCACGGCGGCGCCCTGCTGGCCGATCCGGTCGGCAGCGGCAAGACCTGGATCGCGCTGGCGGTGGCAGGGGCGCTCGGGGAGGTCACCGCCGCCATTGTGCCGGCGGCGCTGCTGCCCCAGTGGCGGGCCACCGCGGGCCGCCTCTCCATCCGGGTGCGGCTCACGTCCCACGAGGCGATCAGCCGGGGACAACTGCCGGACCAAGAAGCGACATTCGCGCTGGTGGATGAGTGCCATCGCTTCCGCAATCCCGCCACGCGTCGCTACGCCAGCCTGGCCCGCTGGCTGGTGGGCCGCCGGGCCTTGCTCATGAGCGGCACGCCGGTGGTCAACCGACTGGAAGATCTGGCCCACCAGTTGTTGCTCTCCATCCGGGACGATGCCCTGCGGACCCGGGGGGTAGGGTCGCTCCTGGACGCTCTGCGCGGGGGTGTTGCCCATCCGGCCCTCGGCGAGCTGGTGCTGTCCCGGTCACGCCCCGCCGACACGCCCGGGATCATCGCGCGGGATCTCCCGCACGTTCTCGCTCCTGAAGAGACAGCGCTGGTTCGCGATCTCCGCCGCCTGCGCCTCTCGCGCCAGCCGGGCATCGCCGCGCTTGTCCGCCTGGTGCTCGGGCGGGCGCTGGCGTCCAGCCCGGCCGCGCTGGCCGGAACGCTCGACCGCTATCTGGCCCTGCTGGACCAGGCTCGGGCGGCCGCCGGTTCGGGCCGGCGGGTCTCACGCGCCGCCATCCGGGCCTGGTGCGGCGCCGATGCCGGACAGTACCTGATGTGGGAGGTGCTGCCGGACTCCCCGGAGGTGGCCGACCTCTGCCCCGGCGACCGCGCGCGGGTGCTCACGCTGCTGGTCCGCGCCCGGCAGCAGGCGCTCCTCGGCGACGCCCGATCGCGCGCCCTCCACTCGATCCTGGCCGATGGGCGGCGGAGCATCGTCTTCACCGGTAGCCGCGACACGCTGGACTTCCTCCGGGAGCAATGGCGGGATCTCCGGCCGGCGTGGGTCACCGGTGACGCCGCCGGGATCGGCAACGGACGCCTCGCCCGGGCGGAGGTGTTGTCGTGGTTCCAGGAGGAGTGTCGTGCCCTGCCGCCGCCGCTCCGTCCGCCCAGCCTCCTCCTGGCGACGGACGTGGCGGCCGAAGGACTCGACCTCCAGCGGGCGGAACGGGTGGTGCACTACGATCTGCCGTGGACCAGCGTGCGGCTGGATCAGCGAGAGGGGCGGGCGCGGCGTCTCGGCGGGGCCTGTCAGGTGGAGACCGTGCGTTGCCTCCCCGATCCCGAGCTGGAACAGTGGCTCCGCTCCCTGGCCCGGCTGGCGCGCAAGCGCGACCTGACGTTCATCGCCGGGCTGGGCGACGAGGCCCGCTGGCTGTATCGCTGGCGGGCGGATCTCGCCTCGTGGGCCGGTGCCGGGACGGCGACCCCGGGAATCGCCGTCATCGCGGGACCCACCGCGGGGTGGCTGGTCGGGGTGGCCTTCGATTCCCTGCAACCCGATGGCAGCCTCCGGACCGAACCGGCGGAGCTGCTGTGGTTCGGCTCGGATGGGACCACGGATGCCGCGCCCGAACGGCTGGTGCCGATGCTGCAGGACGTGGTGATCGCCGATTCGGACGGGGCCGACGCCGCGCTGACCTCCCTCCGGCCGCGCCTGTATGCCCTCGTGCGCCGGCGGCTCCAGGAGGCCTCGGCCCGGCGGCTCGGGGATCCGGTGGCCCACCGGCGGGTGGCGGTGCTCCGACGCCTCAGACGGCTGGCGGTCGCGGCGGCCCGGCTGCGTGATGCAACGGCGCTGGCCCGCCTGGATCAGCTCATCCCCCGCCTGGCAGGGGGGCTCACCGCCGGTGAGGAGCGACTGGTGGCGGAGGCCGCCGGCGCCGAGGACCTGATGCGCGCCCTCACCGGGCTGCTGGCGGCTCCTGAGCGCATGCGCCACTGCCCGGTCCCTCGACTCACCGGAATCGTGCGGGTCGCTACTTTTCCCGCATGTCCCGATTCCGCGCGATTCTCTTCGATCTCGATGGCACCCTGATCGATTCCATCGGCCTCATCCTGTCGAGTTACCACCATACGCTGGCGGCCCATGGACTGCCGCCGGTGAGCGACGCCGACTGGCTGGCGGGTGTCGGGACGCCGCTCCGGGTGCAACTGAGCCGATGGGCCAACTCCCCGGAAGAAATGGACCGTCTGGTCGACACCTACCGCACCCACAACATTGCCCATCACGACGCGATGGTCCGGCCCTATCCCGGCATCGTGCCGCTGGTGCAACGCATCCGGGCCGCGGGCTATCGCACCGGCATCGTGACCAGCAAGAACCAGGAAGGGACCCGCCGTGGCCTGCGCCTGGTGGGCCTCGAAGCGCTGATGGAAGTCCTGGTCTGCGCCGATTCGGTCACCCACCCGAAGCCCCACCCCGAACCGGTGCTGCGGGGCATGGAACTGCTCGGCAGCACCCCCGAGGAAACGCTCTTCCTGGGGGACAGCATTCACGACCTGCACAGCGGCCGGGCGGCGGAGGCGCGGACCGGGGCGGTGTTGTGGGGGCCGTTCGGCCGGGCGGAGCTGGAATCCGGTCAGCCCGACTACTGGCTGGAGCAGCCCGGGGACCTGGAGGCGCTCCTGCTGGGAGGCGGTTGACGGCGGCAGGGCCGCCCTTCCCTCGGTTTCCCCGGCCGTTACATTCCCCCGGCCATCGTTGCATCTCCGCACCTCCCACCGACCAGGAGCGCCTGTGGGTCTCCTCCCTCGCGATCAGCGCTTTTTTGATCTCTTCATCTCCGTCGCCGAACGCTCGGTGGAGGCGGCGCGCCAGCTGGAAACGCTGCTCAAGGCCGACCCGGACCGGCGCAATCCGCTGGTGGACTCCATCAAGCGGCTGGAACACGAATGTGACGAACTCACCCACGAGGTGATCACCCGGCTGGACCGATCGTTCATCACGCCGCTGGACCGGGAGGACATCCACAGCCTGGCGTCCGGCCTGGACGATGTGATTGACCTGATCGACGGGCTCTCGCGCCGGTGCCGGATCTTTCATATCGGAGCGGCGCCGCAGGGCGCCATCCTGCTCGCGGGGGTGCTCATTCGGGCCTGCGACCAGATCCTGATCGGGGTGCGCGGGCTGTCGAAGCCGGGCAACGGGAAGGTCGTGCTGGATGCGTGTGTGGCCGTGAAGCGGCTGGAGGAGGAGGGAGATTCGCTCTACCACGACTGGATGGGCAAGCTCTTCGAGGGTCAGCCGGACCCGGTGCAGCTGATCAAATGGAAGGAATTGTACGACACCCTGGAGAAGACGCTGGACATCATCGAGGACGCGGCCAACGTGCTCGAGTCCATCTCGATCAAGCACGGCTGACCCATGGACGCGACCGTCCAGTACATCCTGATCATCCTCGCCGTCGCGCTGGCCTTTGATTTCATCAACGGCTTTCACGACAGCGCCAACTCGATCGCCACGGTGGTGGCCACCCGGGTGCTCACCCCCGGCGTGGCGGTGATCTGGGCGGCGTTCTTCAACTTCGCCGCCGCCTTCATCGTGGGCACCGCCGTGGCCAAGACCATCAGCAAGGGGCTCATTGATCCAGCGGTGGTCGACCCCGACGTGGTGCTCGCCGCGCTGCTCGGGGCCATCGCCTGGAACCTCATCACCTGGTGGTTCGGCCTGCCGAGCAGCTCCTCCCATGCGCTGCTGGGCGGGTACGGCGGGGCCGCCGTGGCCAAGGCCGGGGTCGGCGCACTGCTGCTCGGCGGCTGGGTGAAGCCGGTGCTGTTCATCTTCATCTCGCCGCTCATCGGCGTGTCGCTGGGCCTGGGCCTGAGCGTGGCGCTCTCCTGGACGCTCCGGCAGAAACCCCGGGCCCCGATGGAACGACTGTTCAAGCGGTTGCAGCTGGTGTCGGCCGCGCTGTTCTCGCTCAGCCACGGCGCCAACGATGCCCAGAAGACCATGGGCATCATCGTCGGCCTGCTGGTCTCGGCCCAGGCGCTCTTCGTGAATCAGCAGGGTTGGATGAGCATATTATATCTGCCCAACGCCGACCACATCCCGTTCTGGATCGAGATCTGCGCCTACACGGCCATTTCCCTGGGCACCGCGTTCGGGGGCTGGCGCATCGTGAAGACGATGGGCTCCAAGATCACCCGGCTGCAGCCCTTTGGCGGCTTCTGCGCCGAGACCGCGGGCGGTCTCACCATCCTGATGGCGTCGGCGTGGGGCATCCCGGTGAGCACTACCCACACCATCACTGGCGCCATCGTCGGCGTGGGGGCGAGCAACCGGATCTCGGCGGTGCGCTGGGGAGTGGCGGGGACGATCGTGTGGGCGTGGATCCTAACGATCCCGATGAGCGCGGCGATGGCGGCGTTCAGCTACCTGCTACTCCGGTAGGCAAGGGAGGAACGGGCGGGCAGCCGGTCAGGCCGCGTTGGCGGTGTTTCCCCGCGCCGCCGTCTCGGCGTAGTCGGCCAGGAGTTGGTCGTAGATCGGATGCCAGGACCGGCTGGCTGCGGTGTGGAGACCGCCGCGGATCAGCCGAGCCCGGAGGTCCGGGTCCTCCATCAGTCGCATCATGGCCGCGGCCAGCTCGCCGGCGTCATGCGGCGGTGCCAGCCAGGCGTTGGCGCCGTGCTCCGCAAAGTCGAGGACCCCGCCCGCGCCGACCGCCAGCGCCGCCACCCCTGAGCCCATCGCTTCCAGCAATGAATTGCCGAAAGTCTCCGTGGACGACGGAAAGACGAACAGGTCGGCGCTGGCGTAGGCCTCCGCCAGCGCGGTGCCCGACAGCAGGCCGGCCAGATGGACCCCCGGCAGGGCCCGGTGCCGGATCTCCCCCTCGAGCGGCCCGGACCCGACCAGCACCAGTTGCGCACTGCCCCGCCGGGGCGCCAGCGACTGCCATGCTGCGAGCAGCCGTCGCAGATCCTTCTCCACCGCCAGCCGCCCGATGTAGGTGACCAGCAGGTCGTCTGGACCGATCCCGAACCGGGCCCGCCAGGCGGCGCTGCGGCGGGCGGGATTGAAGAGACTGGGGTCGACGCCGCGGGTCCACAGGCCGGTGTGCCGGACACCGTGCGCGTGAAGGGTGCGCTCGTAGAACCGCGACGGCGTCAGGACGCGCCCGGCCTGACTGTAGAACCAGCGCAGGTAGATCCATCCCACCCGGATCAGGAAGGGGACACCGTAGCGGCGGGCATACTTCTGGTAGTCGGTGTGGGCCGACGCGATGACCGGAATGCGGAGACGGTCCGCCGCCCGCATGCCGGCCCGGCCCATGGCGAACTCGGTCGCCACGTGCACCACGTCGGGACGGAAGAGCGCCAGGTCGGCTTCGATCTCGCGCTGGCGGGGAAACGCCCACTGCACATCGGGATACAGGAAGAGGGGAACGCTGGGGGAGCGGTGGGCCTCCGGGCGATCGGTCGTCCCCGGGGGGAGCGCGTAGGCGGGGCTGTACACCCGCACCTGGTGGCCGCGCGCCTCGAGCGCCTCGACCAGGCGCACGAGCGTCACGCCGACCCCGCTCACCATGGGCCAGTACACCTCGGAGAAGAGGGCGATCCGCATAGCGGGAGGGTAGCCGGAAAACCGCCGGCATGGAAGTCCTACGACACCCGCTCCAGCCGCCGGAGTTCGGGCACGCGCCAAGCGACCAGCGCGACCACGACCATCGGCACCAGTCCGCCCAGCACCACCGCCGGCACCGCGCCCAGCAGCCGGGCGGCGACCCCCGATTCGAACGCGCCGATCTCGTTGGAGGAGCCGATGAACACGGCGTTGACTGCGGCGACCCGACCGAGCAGGTGACGGGGGGTGAGCAGCTGGAGCAAGGTCGATCGCATCACCACGCTGACGTTGTCGAACATGCCCGAGAGGCCCAGCAGCAGGAGCGACAGCAGGAAGCTGGTCGACAAGCCGAACCCGGTCAGGCAGCAACCATAGAGCGCCACGGAGACGAGCATGGTGCGACCCTGCCGATCCCGCAGGGGCCGGTGGGACAGGTAGACCGACATGAGCACCGATCCCGCCGCCGGGGCGGCGCGCAGCATCCCCAGGCCCTCGGCCCCGACGTGGAGGATGTCAGCGGCGAACACCGGGAGCAGCGCCTCCGCGCCGGCGAAGAGCACGGCCAGCAGGTCCAGGGTGATGGCGCCGAGCAGCACCGGCTGGGTCCGCACGAACCGCACCCCTTCCAGAAGGCCGTGCAGCCCGCCCGCCACTGTGGTCACGGCCGGATGCGCCCCCCCGGTGACCCGGGCGAGCACGCCCCAGGACACCAGCATCAGCACCGTGGCCGCCGAGTAGGCGATGGCGGGCCCACCGAACCCGACCAGCAGGCCGCCCACCGCCGGCCCAGCCACGGCGGCGAACTGCCAGGTGGAACTGCGCCAGGTGATCGAATTGACGTACAACGCGCGGGGGACGAGGTCGGCGGCCAGCGCGGTGCGGGTGGGCTGCAGAAAGCTCCGCGCGATGCCGCTGACGAAGATCACGGTGTAGACCATCCAGACGGTGTCGGCACGGATCTGCCCGGCGAGCGTGAGCCCGGCGAGGGTTCCCGCGCATACCATCAGCACCACCACCGCCGTCAGGCAGAGCCGCCGTCGGTCCACCCGGTCCGCCAGCTGCCCCGCAGGGAGGGCAACGCCGATGAACGGCAGCGCTTCCGCCAGCCCGACCAGGCCCAGGGCCAGCGGATCGCGGGTCACCTCGTAGAGCTGCCACCCGACGACCACGCCCTGGATCATGGTCGCCAGGGTCTGTCCCAGCAGGAACAGGATGAACCGGCGGAAATCGGCGACGCGGAGGGCGGCGTACGGATCGGGGTCGCGGATCACCGTGTTCATCGAGGCCGGATTAGATTGAGGAAGGCCGGTCGCAGGACCCCTAAGCTAACGCCATCCGCCCACCCGCTAACCGTACAGTCGCTCATGCTCCATGTCCTTCCGCCGCCCGATGCCGGCACCACAGCCATCCTGACCCGCGACGCGCTCGCCTTTCTGACCGAGCTGGAGCGCCGCTTCGGATCCCAGCGACGCGCCCTCCTGGCCCGGCGGGAGGAACGCCGGGCCACGTTCCGGGCCGGGACCCTGCCCGACTTCCTCCCGGACACGCGGGCGGTGCGGGAGGGGGAGTGGCAGGTGGCGGCCGCCCCGGCCGACCTGAACGACCGCCGGGTGGAGATCACCGGTCCGGTCGAGCAGAAGATGATGATCAACGCGCTCAATTCCGGTGCCCGGGTCTTCATGGCCGACTTCGAGGACGCGCTGTCGCCCAGCTGGGAGAACGTGATCGCCGGACAGGTCAACTGTGGGGCCGCGGTGCGGCGGACCCTGGAGTACACCTCGCCGGAAGGAAAGGCCTACCGGCTCAATGAGCGGACCGCCACGCTGGTGGTGCGGCCCCGGGGCTGGCACCTGGTGGAGAAGCACGTCACTCTGGACGGCGTGCCCATGTCGGGCAGCCTCTTCGACTTCGGGCTCTACTTCTTCCACAACGCGGCCGCCCTCGGCCAGCGCGCCAGCGGCCCCTATTTCTATCTGCCCAAGCTGGAGAGCCACCTCGAGGCGCGGCTTTGGGACGAGGTGTTCACCTACGCGCAGGAAGCCCTGGGCATCCGCCACGGCACCATCCGCGCCACGGTGCTGATCGAGACCATCCTGGCCGCGTTCGAGATGGAGGAGATTCTCTTCGAGCTCCGGGACCATGCCGCCGGGCTCAACGCCGGCCGGTGGGATTACATCTTTTCCATCCTCAAGAATTTCGGCCACCGGCCCGACTTCGTGCTGCCGGACCGGAGCCAGGTCACGATGGCCGTTCCGTTCATGCGCGCCTATACCGAGATGCTGGTGCGGGCCTGCCATCGGCGTGGAGCACACGCCATCGGCGGAATGGCGGCGTTCATCCCCTCGCGTCGGGATGCCGACATCAATGCCCGCGCCATTGCCCGGGTCCGGGAGGACAAGCTGCGGGAGGCCCAGAGCGGCTTCGACGGCTCCTGGGTCGCCCATCCCGACCTGGTCCCCGTGGCCGGCGCGGTGTTCGACGACGTCCTCGGCACCCGGCCCAACCAGAAGGACCGGTTGCGGGAGGATGTCGTCCCCGACCGTGACCGGCTGCTGCAGGTGAGCATCCCGGGCGCGCGGGTCACCGAGGCTGGGGTCCGTACCAACATCCGGGTGGCGCTGGAGTACGTGGAGAACTGGCTGGAAGGCCGGGGGGCGGTCGGCATCGACAACCTGATGGAAGACTCGGCGACTGCCGAGATCTCTCGTACGCAACTGCAGCAGTGGCTGAGACAGCATGTAGTGCTGGAGGACGGGCAACCGCTGAGCGAGGCGCGCTACGCCGCGCTCGCCGGGGAGGAATTGCAGGCCCTCGAACGCCATGGGCCGGGGACTGCCCGGCGACGTGAGGCGGCCGCCCTCCTCGACCGGCTGGTGCACGAGCAGGTTCCCGAGGAATTCCTCACGCTCGGCGCGTACGACTACCTGTCCTAGAGACGGGAGCGGCCCCCGGAACCGCTGGTTCCGGAGGCCGCTAGAAACGGTCCACACGCACTGGGGCGGCAGGAATCGAACCTGCAACCTCCCGGTTAACAGCCGGGCGCTCTGCCAGTTGAGCTACACCCCATTGGTGGTATATCGAGCCGGTGTTACTATCGGCCACCTGCCCCGCAACCTCAAACCGCCGGCCCGTCCGCTCCCCGCAGCAGCAAAAAAAGAGCCCGCCGTTCGCCGGCGGGCCAGGAACGCTCGGGCGCGTGCGCGCCGTCTACGCCCGACCCGCCCAGGGGGCGCGGTTGGAGTTTCGATTCCGCCGGAGATTCAGCGCGTTCCGCATAGGGCCATCATGCTACCCGGATCGCGCGCCATGGTCAAGCTCCGGCCGGCCGCACAATTCCGGAGGGCAGATCGGGATTCCGGGACTTGCGCCCCCCGGCGCGGCGCGATACCGTAGCCGTCCCGGATCCCGAACGGCTTCGCCGGCCCGCACGTACGGATTCCGCCCGGTTCGCCGGACCGGCCTGCATCCCATACCTTTCGACGTCGAGGACGCCCGCTGATGAAACGACCCGTCACCCTTCACATCAACGGGCGGGACCACTGCGTCGAGGTGGAACCGCGGGCCCTCCTGGTGCACGTGCTGCGGGATGACCTGAACCTGACGGGGACCCACATTGGCTGCGACACCAGCCAGTGCGGCGCCTGCACCGTGCTCGTGGACGGCCAGGCGGTGAAGAGCTGCACCGTGCTGGCGGTACAGGCCGAGGACACCCGGATCACCACGATCGAGGGTATGGCGCAGGGGGAGACGCTGCATCCGCTGCAGATGGCCTTCTGGGAAAAGCACGGTCTGCAGTGCGGATTCTGCACCCCGGGCATGATCATGACCGCCGTGGACTTTCTCGCCCAGAATCCGGATCCGACCGACGAGGAGATCCGGCACGCCATCGAAGGCAACTACTGCCGCTGTACCGGCTACCAGAACATCGTCGCGGCGATCAAGGCCGCGGCCGTCACCCTCCGCACCGGCGCCGCCGGCGCGGCGGTCTGAGGAGGATCCCATGGCCACGCTCTTCGGCTCCGGCATCAAGCGCCGCGAGGACCCTCGCCTCATCACCGGCTCGGCGACGTACACGGATGACGTGAAGCTGCCGGGCCTCTGCTACGCGATGTTTGCTCGCAGTCCCTATGCCCACGCCCGCCTGACCGCCGTGAACGTTGCCGCCGCCCGCCAGGCCCCCGGCGTCATCGCCGTCTACACCGGCCAGGACGTGAAGGACCGGCTGACCCCGGTGCCCTGCGCCTGGAACGTGCCGAACTGCAATCTCAAGATCCCGGCCCACCCGCTCCTGGCTCACGACCGCGTCCGCTATGTCGGTGACGCCATCGCCATGGTCATCGCCGAAACCCGGGCCCAGGCCCGCGACGCGATCGACCTGGTGGACGCCGACTACGAGCCGCTGCCCGCCACCGCGGACCCGGAGAAGGCCGCCCAGCCCGGCGCCGCCCGGCTGCACGAGGATGTGCCGGACAACCTCGCCTTCACCTGGACCGTGGCCGGCGGCGATGCCGCAGCCGCCTTCGACTCGGCCGAAGTGACGGTCAGTCAACGGATCGTGCAGCAGCGGCTGCTGCCCACCGCCATGGAAGCGCGGGCCGCGGTGGCCAGCTACAACCGCGGTTCGGGCCAGCTGACCATGTGGGTCACCTCCCAGAATCCCCATATCCATCGCTTCCTCTGTTCGGTGATGCTCAAGCTGCCCGAGCACCGGATCCGGATCATCGCGCCGGAGGTCGGTGGCGGGTTCGGCTCCAAGATCCCGGCGTACCCCGACGAGGCACTCTGCGCCTTTGCGGCCATGGAACTCGGCCGCCCCGTGAAATGGACCGAGGACCGCTCGGAGAACTACAAGGTCACGATCCACGGCCGGGACCACATCGAGTATGTCGAGATGTGCGGCACCAGGGACGGCACGATCACCGGCCTGCGCACCAAGGTGTACGCCGGCCTGGGCGCCTACGCGTCCACCGCGGCCCCCGGAATCCCGACCATCCTGCACGGGCTGGTCTACTCGGGCGCGTACACCATCCCGAACATCCATGGCGTGATCCACGGCGTCTACACCAACGGCACCCCGGTAGATGCCTACCGCGGCGCCGGCCGGCCGGAGGCCGCGTATCTGGTCGAGCGGCTGGTCGACATCTACTCCCGCAAGATCGGCATGGACCCGTTCCAGGTCCGGCGCAAGAATTTCATTCCGGCGGACAAGTTTCCCTACACCGTGGCCACCGGCATCACCTACGACTCCGGCAACTACGTGGGGGCGCTCGACAAGGCCGAGGGGATGCTGGACCTCCAGGCGTTCCGCACCGAGCAGGCCAAGGCCCGCAAGGACGGACGCTACCTCGGGGTCGGGGTGGTGAGCTACATCGAGATCTGCGGTCTGGGACCCAGTCAGGTGGCGGGCGCCGTGGGGTTCGGCGGCGGACTGTATGACTCGGCCATCGTGCGGGTCTACCCCACCGGCATGGTCCGGGTGTACATCGGCGCCAGTCCCCACGGCCAGGGTGAGGAAACCACCTTTGCGCAGATCGTGGCGGACGAGTTCGGCTACCCGGTGGAGAGTGTGGAGATCATCCATGGGGACACCGACAACACGCCCCAGGGCTGGGGCACGTACGGCAGCCGCACCACCGCGGTCTGCGGGTCGGCGGTGAAGGTGGCCGCGCTCAAGCTGAAGGAAAAAGCCAAACTGCTGGCCGCCCACCTCCTGGAGGCCAACGCCGCGGATCTCGAGTGGAAGGACGGCCAGTTCCGTGTCCGGGGGTCGCCGGACAAGGGGAAGGGCTTCGCCGAACTGGCCCTGATGGCCAACGTCGCGTGGAACATGCCCCCGGGCATGGAGCCCGGCATGGAGGCCACGGCCTTCTTCGATCCGACCAACTTCGTGTATCCCTTCGGGAGCCACATCTGCACCGTCGAGGTGGACGTCGACACCGGTCAGGTGAAGATCCTGCGCTACATCGCCGTGGATGACTGCGGCCCGCCCATCAACCCGATGATCGTGGACGGGCAAATCCATGGTGGGGTGATCCAGGGGCTGGGAGAAGCGCTGCAGGAGATTGCCATCTATGATGATGAAGCGCAGCTGCTGACCGGCACCATGATGGACTATGCGGTGCCCAAGGCCAGCCAGATGCCGCACCTCGAGGTGGCCCACACGGTCACGCCGTCGCCGGTCAATCCCCTGGGCGTCAAAGGCTGCGGCGAGGCCGGCACCATCGCCTCGGCCGCGTGCGTGGTCAACGCGGTGGCCGACGCGCTGGCGCCGTTCGGGATCGTCCACATCGACAAGCCGCTTACCCCGGCCAGGGTCTGGGCCGCCATTCAGCAGGCCAAGGGAGCCAAGGCATGATTCCGACCAGCTTTGACTACACCCGCGCCGGGTCGGTGAAGGAAGTCCTGACCCTGCTCGCCGCGGCCGACGGCACCAAGGTGATCGCCGGGGGCCACAGCCTCCTCCCCATGATGCGGTTCCGCCTGGTCCAGGCGCCCCGGCTGGTGGACATCTCCCGGCTCGAGGAGCTGCAGGGCGTGCAGGAATTCAAGAAAGGCGTCCGGATCGGCGCGACGACGACGTACCGGGACCTTGCCCGGAGCGACCTCCTCAAGGAACGCTGCCCGATCGTCGCCGAAGTGGCCGCGGGCATCGCCGATATCCAGGTCCGCAATCGCGGCACCCTCGGCGGGTCGCTGGCTCACGCCGACCCGGCCAGCGACATGCCGGCGATCATGCTCGCACTCGATGCGGAGTTCCAGCTCCGTTCCAAGCGCGGCGGACGACGCATGGTGCGCGCGCGGGAGTTTTTCAAGGGGCCCTTCAGCACCGACATGGCCGAGGATGAGCTATTCACGGACATCATCCTTCCCCGCATGGGGAGGAACGCCGCGGCGTACGTCAGCTTCGACCAGGCCGCGTCCGGATACGCCATTGTCGGCGTCTGCGCCGTGGTGGCGCGGAAGCGGACCACGATCTCCGAGATCAGCGTGGCCTATACCGGACTGGGCGAGATCGCGTTCATGGCGCCGGCGTTTGACCAGGTGAAGGACACCAAGGGCGACCCGGCGGCGATCGACAAGGCCGCACTGGAAACCGTCGCGACCCTGGACATCATTGGCGACATGCATGCCCCGGCGGACTACCGCCGGCATCTGGCCCAGGTGGCGGCGAAGCGGGCGGTGTTCCTGGCATATGAACGCGCGGGGGCATAGGGCCGGAGCGTGAAGGACCCCGGTCAGGACGCGCCGTACGCCCTGGTCCTCGCGGCCGGATCGGGGACGCGGTTCGGGGGGGCAAAGCTCCTGGCGGCGTTCCGCGGGCGACCCCTGGTGGCGCATGTCGGAACCACCCTTGCCGAAGCCATCGCCGCTGGCACATTGGCTGGGGGGGTCGCCGTGATCCCCCAGGGAGACGCCGCCCTCGCCGGGCATCTCGATACGGCCGGGCTCCGGCTGATACCAAACCCGAGGACCGCCGCCGGCATCAGCTCCTCCCTGCAGATCGGACTCGCTGCGCTCGGGTCCATCGAGCGACCGCCCGCCGGCGCGGCGTTGATCGTCCTCGCCGACCAGCCGCTCCTGCGGACCTCGGTGATCGCCGCACTGGTGGCGGCCTGGCAGGCCCGGCACTCGAGCGTCCGACCCCGCTACGCGGCCCGGCCGGACGCCCCGGGCCATCCCGTGCTCCTGGACCGCGCCGACTGGCACCTGGCCGATCGGCTGGCCGGCGACCGCGGTCTCGGCGAGCTGCTCGATGCTGCCGCCGGGACGGTCACCCTCGACGTCCCCGGCCAGAATCCCGACGTGGACACCCCCGCCGACCTGACCCGCCTGGAGAGCTGACGGATGCGCCTGAGTTTCAGTGGATCGCCGGAGATCGCCGCGGCCATCGCGGATGTGTGGCCCCGGATCGTGGACCCGCACTTCGTGGCCCAGCACGGCCCGGGCGTCGAGTCGGTCGAAGTGCTGGATGCGCGGCACTTCCGGGTGATCACCGGGTTCGGCGTGGGCTCGATCAAGCTCCGCTTCGGCATCGACGTGGAGATGGTGGAAGTCAACCCGCCCAACTACTTCACCATGAAGGCGCGGGGCAAGGCCCCGGGCTCCGCCATCGAGGTCACCGCGGAACTGGCGCTGGTCGTCCTCGAGCCATTGCGCACTCGGCTCGACTGGAAGGCCGATACCGAAATCAACGGGTCGGTCGCCAGCGTGGGGGCGCGGCTGATGGAGGGGACCGCGCGGAAGCTGACCGAACAGTTCTGGACCAAGTTCGCGGCCAGCATCCAGGCCACGGTGGGCACCGAGACGGCCGGCACCTCCCCGGCCGCGACACCGCAACCACCGTCACCGCCACCAGCTCCGAGTCCGACCGCCCCGCCGGCGCCGCCTGACTCCCCCGACACTCCCGCGCGAGGATAGGCGGGACGTGGCGCGGAAGCGCCCAGTCCGCGAGATTTGACTACGTTTTCTCCCCCACCAGGGTCGCCTCATGAAGATCCCACAGCTGCTGCTTCGTCAGCTGTACACATTCGGCTCGCTTGCCAACGATGCCAGCGGGTTCCGCCTCAGCCTGAAGAACCGGCTGAGCGACGTGACGCTCACCCGCATCGTGCGGGTCAAGTTCGACCACCAGGAGTTCCCCGCCGCCCAACTGGAAGTGGACCTCGGCGACGGCACCTGGCGGGCCGCCACCGCGGTCACCCCTCAGGCACCGCAGGAGTTCCCACTCAAGCAGGTGGCTCACCTTCGGGCGCCGGGGCACCAGTTGCCCGATGGAACGCACGAGATCGAGATCTGCATCGAGGTGAAGGGGATGGGCAGTCTGGCCTTCAAGGTCAAGGATCACGTGGCCGAGCCCCAGAAGCGGCTCGCGTCGGTGCCCTATTCCAAGGAGAACAACTACAGCCCCGAGATCATCAAGGAGCGGCTGCGGTTCATCAAGCAGCTGACGGGCGCCGACCTGCACCATGTCAGCAAGCAGTCCTTTGATCCGCAGAAGGCCAAGGGCAACATCGAAAACTTCACCGGCGTGGCGCAGATCCCGCTGGGATTCGCGGGACCACTCCAGGTCAACGGGGAACATGCCAAGGGGGAGTTCATCATTCCCCTCGCCACCACCGAAGGCACCCTGGTGGCATCCTACAATCGCGGCATGAAGGTGCTCAACCTGTCCGGCGGCGTGACCTGCACCGTCCAGGCCGACCACATGCAGCGGGCCCCGGTCTTCATCTTCGATACCGCCCGAGAGGCCCGGGCCTTCCGGGACTGGGTGGAAGACAAGATCGCGGACATCCGCCGAGAGGCGGAGTCCACGACCAGCGTGGGCAAGCTGCAGTACATCGATACCTACCTGGCAAGCAAGTTCGCCTACCTCCGGTTCAACTATTCCACCGGCGACGCCGCCGGCCAGAACATGGTCGGCCGGGCCACCTTCGCGGCCTGCTCCTGGATCCTAGACAACAATGACACCATCCGGCGGTTCTACCTGGAGTCCAATCTGGCCACGGACAAGAAGGCCTCCCAGGTCAACCTCATGCGGACCCGGGGCAAGCGGGTCACCGCCGAGTGCGTCGTCAAGCGGGACGTGCTGCTCGACGTCATGCGGGTGGAGCCGGAGAGCTTGTGCTACCACTGGGGGGTCGCCAACGTGGGCGCCATCCTGTCCGGCGCCAACAACAATGGGCTCCATTCGCCCAATGCCATCACCGCGATGTTCATCGCCACGGGACAGGACGTGGCCAACGTGGCGGAGGGCTCGGCCGGCATCGTGTACGTCGAGATGACCCCGGCCAAGGACCTCTACCTGTCGATCACCATCCCGTCGCTGATCGTGGCCACGCACGGCGGCGGGACCGCCCTGCCCACCCAGCGCGAATGCCTCGAGGTGCTGGGCTGCGTCGGCAAGGGCAAGGTGAACAAGTTCGCCGAGATCATCGCCGGAGTGGTGCTGGCGGGAGAGATCTCCCTGGCGGCGGCGATTTCGTCGCTGGAATGGGTATCATCGCACGAGGAGTATGGCCGTAATCGCTGAGGCCACCGCCACCGAGCAGGAGGCGGCGCTCCGGGCGAAAGGCTTCGAGATCATGCGCGTCACCCGCCCGCAGGGGCTGGTGCGCCGTCTGTTCACGACGTGGCGACACTTTCTCGGGCTCACCGCGGGCGCGCTGGTGGCCCAGGTCCGCACCCACCGCGAGGAGGGCACCGGACGCGGGCTCAAGTGGCTGATATTGCGGACCGTGGCGCTGCTGGTCACGCCCTTCGTGGACCGCACCCTCCGGCGCGAGCCGTTTCCGGTGCAGCTGCGGCGGCGGCTGGAACGGCTGGGGCCGACCTACATCAAGCTGGGCCAGATTCTCAGCCTGCGAGAGGATCTGCTGCCGAAGCACATCACCACCGAGCTCAAGCACCTCCTCAACCGGCTGCCGGTGGTCCCGCTGCCGGTTCTGGCCGAGATCATCGAGAAGGACCTGAAGCGGCCGGTCGACGAGCTGTTCCTGGACATCGACCTCATTCCGCTGGGCTCGGCCTCCATCGGCCAGATCCACCGCGCCACCACCCACGATGGCAACCCCGTCATTCTCAAGGTCGTCAAACCGGGCATCCGGGAGATGCTGGAACGGGACGCCAAACTGCTCCGGATGCTGGGCAGCATCCTGCAGTGGATCATTCCGCGATTCCAGCCGCGCCAGCTGGTGAACGAGTTCTGCGACTACACGCTGCGCGAAGTGGACCTCCGCCGTGAGGCCGACAACGCGGAGACCTTCGCCGCCAACTTCGCCGACGTGCCGGACGTGGTGTTTCCGGAGATCTACCGCGAGTACAGCGGGCGGAGCGTGCTGTGCATGGAATTCTTCGACGGGATGGCGCCGGATTCCGCCGAGGCGCAGGCCCTGCCGGAAGAGGAGCGGCGCCACCTCACCGACCTGGGCGCCGCGTCAATCATCCGGATGCTCTACAAGGACGGCTTCTTCCACGCCGACCTGCACCCGGGCAACATGATCATCCTTCCCGGCCCCCGGATCGGCTTCATCGACCTGGGCATGGTGGGGCGGCTCGACGAGGATCTGCGCCGGGCGCTGCTGTACTACTACTTTGCGCTGGTGATGGGGGACGCGGAGAATTCGGCCCGGTACCTCGCGTCGATTGCGACCCCGGGACCCGACGCCAACCCCAACGGGTTCCGGCGGGAGGCCGCCGAGATCGCCAGCCGCTGGGGACGGGCCTCGAGCTTCGACGAGTACTCGCTGGGGCAGCTGATCCTGGACTCCCTCTCGCGCGGCGCCCAGTACGGGATGTATTTCCCGGTCGAGCTGGTGCTGATGGTCAAGGCGCTGGTGACGTTCGAGGGCGTGGGTCACGTGCTGCTGCCCGGCTTCGATGTGGCGGAAGTGAGCAAGAAGCACATCCGGACCCTCTTCATCCATCAGTTCAGCCCGCTCCGGCTGCTGGCAGAGGGCATGCGGGGGGCGCCGGACCTGGTGGACGCGCTGGCCAAGATGCCGTTGCTGGTCACCGATGGGCTGCGGGTGCTGGAGAAGGTGGCGCGCCAGCCGCAACAGAATCCGCTCACCGGGCTCCGCGGCACCATGATCGCCGGCTCCTGCCTGGTAGCCGCGGCGATTTCCATGGGCTTCGGCGCGCCGTGGCCGGTCTGGAGCGGGCTGTTCGTCATCGCCTTCGTCCTGGCCATTCGGAAGGGCTAGCCCGCCGCCGTGGAGGAGGGACCCATGCGCACACGCGTCGCTGGCCGGGACGCCGTCTGGCTGCAGGACTCCGCCACCAATCTCATGGTGATCAACGGACTCCTGATCACCGACCGCATCGACGTCGATACGTTCCGAACGGCGTTCCAGCAGCGGGTGCTGGACGTGGACGGCGGGCGGCGCTTCGCGCGCTTCCGGCATCGGGTCACCTGGGCCGGGAGCACTCCCTGGTGGGAAGACGACCTCGCCTTCGACCTGTCCCGGCACATCGTGGCCGCCAGCGCAGAGGGTCTCACCAGCACCCAGGCGCTGCAGCGCTTCGTGGGCGCAGAGGCATCCCGGCCGCTCGCCGCGGACCGGCCGCTGTGGCTGATCGAGGTGGTCGAGGAGTTCGAACCCGGCACCAGCGCTCTGATCGTCCGTATTCACCACAGCATCGGCGATGGCATGGCCCTGCTGGCGGTGATCTTCTCCCTGATGGACGACGCCTCCACCACGGCGGAGACCGGCATTGCCAAGGCCATCCGGCCCGCGGCGGGGCACCTGGGACGGAGCCTGCTCCGGATGGCGGCCCTGCCACTGGCCGCCCCGGGCGTCCTGATCCGGCGGCTGTTCTGGCCCCGTGACGACCACGCGCTCCATGGTGCCACGGTCTCCGGGGTCAAGACGGTGGCGTGGACGGCGCCCATGGATCTTCGGTTGTTCAAGGACGCCAAGAACCGGATCGGCGCGACCGTGAACGACGTGCTCATGGCGTGTGTGTCAGGGGCGCTCAGTCGCTACCTGCTGGAACACGCCGGCGAGGTGGTCGCCAAGTTCCACGTCTCCATGCCGGTCAATATCCGGCCGCCCGACGCGCCCCTCACCCTGGAGAACCGCTTCGCCGCCGTTCCGCTGATCCTGCCAGCCGGCATCGCCGATCTCCGCGCCCGGGTGCGCGCGGTCAAGGCGCGGATGGACGCGCTCAAGACGTCGGTCGAGCCGATCGTGGTCTACGGCATCCAGGGGGCGATGCTCACCCTGCTGCCCCAGGCGGTGAGCCGGATGCTGATCGACTTCCTGGCCAACAAGTGCACCGCGGTGGTGACCAATGTTCCCGGCCCGCAGCGGGATCTGTTCCTGGCTGGCCGGCCGGTCCGGGGCCTCATGTTCTGGGTGCCGCAGCGCGCCGACATCGGGGTGGGGATTTCGATCCTCAGCTATGCGGGGAAGGTGCAGGTAGGAATCATCGCGGACAGTGAACTGGTGCCCGAGGCCCGGGATCTGGCCGCCGCCTTCGAGTTGGAGTTCCAGGCGCTCCAGGCGCTGTAGCCGGAGACCCGGGACACCCGCTGGCTACGAAGACCGCCGGGGACCGCGCCCACGGCGCGGAATGACGGTCTCCAGGCGTTCCAGCGCCCTGGAGAGCCGGTCGGTGACGCTCTTCCGTGGCGTCGCGCCCTCGCGCGGGACGCCCGCGCCCTCCCACACGTCGCGTGATTCTTCCTGCAGCACATCGAGATTGAGCGTCAGCCCGTGCCGCTTGAGCATCGGCGCCAGTTCTGCCCGCCGGGCCCAGAGGTCTCGCCGGGTGGCGGCATAGGCGATCTCGCAGACCTCCCGCCGGGCCGCAAAGGTGAAGATGTTGCGGAAGAACAGCCGGTACTCGCTCCGTTCCGGCTCGAACAACGCCACGTCGGCCCCGGGGAAGTCGGTCTCATACCGGGCCATCCCGACGACCATCCGCGAATGAATCAGGGTACGGAACGTCTGCGACATCAGCGCCGGCAGGCCGCCCCGCAACAGCGCCCCCTCGCGCAGTGCACCCTGGCGTTCGCCGGCGGCGACATCCACCGGCACCACCGGGTTGACGCAGAACAGCATCGTGACTCCGCGCTGCAGCGCCACGGAGGCGTGCACCGTCCGGAGCAGCACGCCATCCACACACAGCCGCCCTTCGACCTCGACCGGTGAATACAGCCCCGGCAGGGCCGTGCTGGCCTGGACCGCCAGCGAGATGGGGACATGATCGAGCCCCGGGCTGCCGAAGACCACCGGCGTGCCCGCCTCCAGGTCGGCGGCAACGACGAACAGCTGGCGCTCGAGCTGCCGGAAATCGTTGGTCCGCCCTGGCAGGCGGAAGGAGCCCTCCAGGTACCGGCGGATCGGTTCATTGTCAAAGAGGCTGGGCGGCAAGGCCCGGCTGAGACGGATCAGGGACTCCATGACACGCTGATCCTGGCGCCCGCTGGTAAACCGCCACAGCGCCTCCGCAAACAGCTTGGGCAACTGGGCCCCGCGCCGGGCCCACTCCTTGTAGGCCGGCTTGAAGAAGCGCGCCGGATCGAAGGGCGCCTCCCCAGGCTCGTCCACCACCAGGCCCCGCACCAGCTGCGCGGCCGAGATGCCGTTGGCCAGCGCGGACGCAATGAAGGCCCCGGCGCTCACCCCGACGTAGACGTCGCAGCGGGTGAAGTCGAGGCCTTCAATGGACTCTTCCAGAGCACGGAGGGCGCCCAGTTCATAGACCGCGCCCTCCGGGCCGCCGCCGGCCAGGGCGAGCCCTAGCCGGCGGGTCTTGCGCTTGCGAGACGTGCGGGTCACCCGGTCCTCAGGCGGCGCCGGCGGACCCCGTCCGACGGCTCCGCGCACGGGCGCGGGTCCGGGTCTTGGACTTGGCCACCACGCGGGTCAGTTCCTCGACCTTGCGGGTCAGGGTCTGAATCTCGCTTCGGGTCGGCACGCCGAGCCGATGCATGGCGCTGTTCATGCCGGTCTCGATCGGCGTGGTGAGACGGGTCACGGCCGTCCGGGCATCGCCCCGGAGGCTCTCGGCCCGCGCGGTCAGCTCGTGGATCCGGGCCTTGTTGATCTTCTCCAGGCCCTCGCCCCGCTTCACCAGCTGCTTGAACAGCTTGCCGCCCTCATCGCCCGCCAAGGCAAACGCGCCCAGGCCCGCCAGCCAGATCTCCTGCGCCGACTCCTTCAGCATCGGGAGCGTCTGGGTCTTCTTGCCATTCTTTCTTGCCGCCATGGTCCCCTCCTGGTTGCCGGCCAAGGGCCGGAGTGTTCTGACTGCGTGAGTTGATCGTATCGTTCAGCGGCCAGCCGACCGCCGCTTGCTGCCCTTCTTGGCGCGCCGGCCGACCGCGGCCCGCGGCTCCAGCTCGGCGAGCGACTCTTCCAGCTCGACCAGACGGTCCCGGAGCAATTCCAGCTCCTGCTGCATCCCGCTGGCCGGTGTCAGCTTCCCCACCGACGCCCGGACCAGGCGGTCGACACCGCCCTGAACCCGCTCCACCCGCTCCGAGATGGCCGCGCTCCCCCGCCGGATAACATCGTGCAGGAACTGCGAAGGAAGGAACGCGTTGCCACGCTTCTGGTCTTCATAGATGATCTGGGCCAGTGTCTGTCCAGTCACATCCTCCCCCGTGCCGCTGTCCACCACCTGCAGCTCCTGCCCGCCCCGGATCCACTCGGCCACCTCCTCGAGGGAGACATACCGGCTCTCTTCGGTGTCGTACAGTTTGCGGCTGCCACCGCCGTAGCGCTTGATGTGGCGGATCATGGGGGCTCCTCCGGTTCGTCGCATCGCCTGTCGTTGCGTATGGAAGTAGTATACCGCAGTGCGGTAAGAACCGCAAGTCCCTTTGTCGCGGCGCGGTAATGGCGGAGGGCCGGCCGGTCAGCCCGCCTGGGTCAGGCGGCGGCCGATGGCGGTGAGTCCGGCAAGGTCCGTCGGGGGGGTGGGGTGGAGGGGAACGGTCACCAGGGGGTGGCTCTGGGCCAGCAGCGTCCGGAGCCGCTCCAAGCCGTGATGATCCCGCTCGCCCAGGTATCGGAACAGCTCGTGCGCGGGACCGGCCGGGTCGGCCCCGGCGGTCTTGGCGGCCCGCCCCCGAGCACCCGGCCCGGGGCTGGTGATCCGCGGGGCAAGGCCGTTCACCACCACCGGTCCGAGCCGGTGACCGGCCTCCGTGAGCTTGCGGGCGAAGAAGAGGGCATCCGGGATCCGGTCGGGGCCCGGGCCGGCCACCAGCGCGAACAGGGTGCCCTGGGCCCGCAGCAGCGTGCGCACCTCCTGGGCCCGCTCGTGGAATCCGTCGAACAGCGGCTGGAAGGCGCGAAAGAACTCGACCATGTCCCGGAGCATGCGCTTGCCGATGATGCGGTCGGCCACTTCCTCCAGCCCGCGGGCCGCCAGGCGCAACGGGGCCCTGGTCATCCCGCCGCCGGCCTCCCACCAGGGTTTGAGCGCCAACTTCACCGCGCCACTCTCGAGAAAGCTCACGATGCGGTCCGGGGCCTCGAGAAAGTCGAGGGCCTGGCGGGTCGGCGGGGTATCGAGCACGACGCGATCGTATTCCCGAGCAGCCGAGACCTCGAACAGCCGCTCCACGGCCATGTACTCGAGGATGCCCGCGAGAGTGCCCGCCAGGTCGCGATAGAACCGATTGCTGAAGATGCGCTCGGCCGCGGCCGCATCGGGCGCGTAACGGCGGATGAGGCGGTCAAAGGTGCTGCGGGCATCGAGCAGGGCCACGTCCAGCCGCCCGCCCGCACCCTTGACCCGGACCGCCTCCTCCTGCGCCTCGCCGCCCACACCCAGGGCATCCTTGAGCCGGTGGGAGGGATCGAAGGTCATCACCAGCGTCCGATCGCCCTGCGTTGCCGAGGCCAGGCCGACCGCCGCCGCGAGCGTGGTCTTGCCCACGCCGCCCGCGCCCACCACGACGACGAGGGGCGCATCAAAATGTCCCAGGCTCATGCGAGTTGCTCCTCGAGCAGGCCAGCCACCGCCTCAAGGAGGGCGGGGCCACGGTCCAGCGGCAGCAGCGGCAGCTGCGCGAGAGGACCGCTCCAGGCCCCCTGCAGGCGCTCGAGCTCCTGTTCATTGACTTCCCGGCGCCGACGCCAGAGTTCAAGGGCCTCCGCCCCGAATCCCTTCCGCCCGGCGGGCTCGGCGAAGGGCGGGTAGAGCGCGTTGGCGACGATCCACTCCGGCGGCCGGCCGACTCGCCGATTCAGCAGGGCCATCAGCTCGATGGTCTCCTGCACCGGCATCTCCTCCGCCAGGGTGGCCAGCACCACGCTACACCGTTTCGGATCGGCGATGAACGCCGCCAGGTCCTTCGCCATCTCGCCGATCTGGCCATCCCCGACGGCATCCGCGAGGACCAGGGGAGCCGCCAGCATCGAAGCCCCGTGTCCGGTGGCTGGCGCGTCCAGCACGACGACATCGGCCTTGTGACGGTAGTCCCCCCGCACGGTCCGGAGCGCATAGCCGAGCACGGCCATTTCCTTGAGGCCGGGCGCGCCCTGCGCAAACTGCTGGAACACCGCGCTCCCCAGCACCTTGTTGGCCAGCGGCTTGAGCTTGATCTTCTCCCGCACCAGGGTCTCGACCACGGCGATCGGCTGCAGGTTCTGGACGCTCAGACGGGGACCGGCGGAAACGATGCGGCCACCCGACGGCTCGGTTCCGAGCAGTTGATGCAGGCTCTCTCTCGGATCGGTCTCGAGCAGCAGGGTCCGGCGACCGGCGGCGGCGAGCAGGCGGCCGATGGCGGCAGTCACCGTGGTCTTGCCGACCCCGCCCTTCCCGGTCACGACGACGAGCTGCCGCCGGGTCAATTGTGTCATCAGCTTCATGAAGACCGCTTGTCGGAAGGCTGGGCCATTCTACACGATCGCGGAGTTCCGGCCAACCCTGCCCCCGCGCATCCAATGCGCTTGCGGCGGGTGATCCCTCGACGCTAGGCTTGGGCGTGAACGAGACCTTCGACTACGTCATCATCGGCTCGGGCTTCGGGGGCAGCGTGTCGGCCCTGCGCCTCGCCGAGCAGGGCCAGCGGGTGCTGGTACTGGAGCGGGGGCGCCGCTTCGACGACACCGACTTCGCCGAGAGCACCTGGAACCTGCCCCGCTATCTCTGGGCACCCAGCATCGGCTGCTACGGCCTCCTGCAGATCAGCCTGTTCCGCAACGTCTTCGTGCTGCACGGCGCCGGCGTGGGGGGCGGGAGCCTGGGTTACGCCAACGTGCTGATGCAGCCGGACGACGCGGCCTTCGACACGCCGGCGTGGCAGCGTGGCGTCCACTGGGGCCAGGCGCTCCGTCCCCATTACGCCACGGCTCGCCGCATGCTCGGCGTCGCCGACAACCCCAGGCTGGGCGCGGCGGATCGGGTGCTGCAGGAGATCGCCGCCGAGTTAGGCACCGCCGACAGCTTCCGCCCGGTGCCGGTGGGAACGTTTTTCGGTGAGCCGGGCGTGGAAGTGCCCGATCCGTATTTCGGGGGCGCCGGACCGGCCCGGCGGGGCTGCCTCCACTGCGGGGCATGCATGGTGGGGTGCCGCCACGGTGCCAAGAACACCCTGCCCAAGAACTACCTCTGGCTGGCGGAGCGCGCCGGGGCTACCATCCGGCCGTTCACCACCGTGCGCGACATCCATCCCGCGAGCGGGAGCGACGGGGCACGGTACGAGGTGCACGCCCGGCCCACCCGGGGCTTCGGCCCGCGATCCGTGCCGCCGGTCCGGGCCCGCAACGTGATCGTCTCCGCCGGCCCGCTCGGCACCTTGCGCCTCTTGTTCCGTTGCCGGGACGTCACGGCGTCATTGGCCGCCCTGTCGCCCACCCTCGGCTCACAGGTGCGGACGAACAACGAGGCCTTGCTCGGAAGTGTCGCCCGCGGTGGAGACGTGGACTACTCCGCCGGCCTGGCGATCACCTCGATCTTCCACGCCGACCGGACCACCACCATCGAGCCGGTGCGGTACCCAGCCGGATCCTCCACCATGCGTCTGCTCGGCGGCCCGATGCTGGAGCGGGGAGGCCTGCTCTCGCGCGTGGGGCAGTCGGTGCTTGAGGTCCTCCGCCGGCCTGGGGACTTCCTTCGTACCCACGTGCTGCCCGGATGGGCTGAGCGCACCACGATCATCCTGGCGATGCAGTACGAGGACAACCACCTGCGGCTGGAACTCGGCCGCAGCCTGCTGACCGGTTTCCGGCGCGACCTCGTGTCCCGGCCGGTAGAGGGGCAGGCGGTCCCGGGGAAGATCGCCATCGGACACGAGGTGACCCGCGCCTTTGCCAAACGCACCGGCGGCATCCCGATGGGCTCGATCAACGAGGGCCTCTTCAACATTCCGATGACCGCGCACATCCTCGGTGGCTGTCCGATCGGACCCGATGCCGGCAGCGGGGTCATTGGGACCGACTGTCAGGTGCACGGGTATCCCGGGCTGTTCGTGGTGGACGGTTCGATCATGCCTGGCAATCCCGGGGTGAATCCCAGCCTGACCATCACCGCACTTGCCGAGTACGCCATGGCCCGGCTCGACGCCGAGCGGAAGGGAGTGGGACCATCCCCCGCGGCGCAGCATGCGGGCTGAGCTGCGCGAGCCCCAGTCGCTGGTGGACTCGCCGCTGCCGGAAGGAGCGGTGCTGCTCGCGCCAGTGCTCATTGACGGGGACCGGATCCCCAAGGGCGCCCGGGTGGACCAGGAGCTGTCGCGGAGGCTGGCGGATGCCGTCCGGGACGGGCGGCTCAGCACGACACTCCGAGTGGGCTGGCCCGAGCCGGGAGAACTGCACGAAGATGAAGCCGCGCTTCGGCTGGCCCACGCGGTCGCGGGCCCCGGCCTGATCATCGGCGAGCCGCGCCAGAGCCGGGTCGATCTCCACGCCGCCACCGACGGCGTGCTCCGGGTGAACGTGGCGGCGCTCGGGCTGGTCAATCGGATCGACCCGCTGGAGGTCTTCACCCTCTTTCACGGGCAAGCCGTCCGCGCGGGCCAGGTCGTCGCGGCGGCCAAGGTGGCGCCACACATTGTCGCGGCCGAACCGGTGGCGCAGGCGGAAGCCGTCACGCGAGACCACGAGCCGGTGCTGCTCGTCGCCACCTACCTGCCGCTGGAAGTGGCCGCGATCGCGGCGGAGGAACTCGCCCCGGGGGCGCTGGAGAAGTTCGACCGGGCCGCCCGGAAGAAGGTTGAGAGCCTGGGTGGCCGTTTCCTCGGGACCGAGGCCGGGCTCGGCGCATCGGCGGCGGTCCGGCTCGGTGAGGTCCTCGACGCGCTGGCGTTGCAGCGGCGGGTGGCCCTGATTCTGGTCGGCGGGGTATCGGCGGGAGATCCCTTGTCTCCGTTCTACGGCGCCCTGAGCGCGTTGGGCGGCCGGGTCCTCCGGCGCGGCGTGCCGGCCCACCCGGGATCGATGATCTGGCTGGCGGAGCTGGGGGAAACCACCATCCTCGGACTGCCGCGATGCGGGATGTTCAGCAAGGCCACTGCCGCCGACCTGGTGCTGCCCCGGCTGCTCACCGGTGAGCGGGTTACCTCGGCGGCGCTGGCGGACCTGGGGCACGGCGGACTGCTCGGGCCGGAGATGCGGTTTCGATTTCCGGAGTACGCACGCCATCTCGAGAATCCGGAGTAGCAACCCGCTCCCACACCCGGTGGGAAGCGACGTGTGATTCCCTCGCGCGGCAAGCCATGACACCACTGAGTATCGAACAGATCCAGGAGCGCTTCCGGGAGCACGGTTATGTGGCCGACCGCGAATTGGCGATGGCGATCTTCCTGAGCCTGTCGCTGGGGCGGCCCCTGCTCCTCGAGGGCGAGGCTGGCGTCGGCAAGACCGAGGTCGCCCGGGTGCTGGCCGGGGTGCTCGGCACCGACCTGATCCGGCTGCAGTGCTATGAGGGCATCGACGTCCACACCGCGGTGTACGAGTGGGACTACCCCCGGCAGATGCTGGAGATCCGTCTGCTGGAGGCCCGCGGGGAAGCCCGTGACGCCGCGATGCGCGACATCTTCAGCGAGGAGTTCCTGATCCGGCGACCCCTGCTCCAGGCCATCGACCACAAGCGACCCGAGCCGCCGGTGCTGCTGATTGACGAGGTGGATCGCGCCGACGAAGAATTCGAGGCCTTTCTCCTCGAATTGCTCAGCGACTACGCCATCACGGTTCCGGAGATCGGCACCCTGCGCGCGCAGCGCCCGCCCCGTGTCATCCTCACCTCCAACCGCACCCGCGAAGTCCACGACGCGCTCAAGCGGCGGTGTCTGTATCACTGGATCGACTACCCCTCCGCCGAGCGGGAGCTGAGCATCCTGCTGGCCCGCCAGCCCGAGGTCCCCCAGGTCCTGGCGGGTGAGGTCGTGAGATTCGTGCAACGACTGCGAGAAGCCGAACTGACCAAGCTGCCTGGCATCGCCGAGACCCTCGACTGGGCGGCCGCGCTCATGGCGCTCGGCGCCACGCGGCTCGAGGCCGGACAGGTGGAAGAGACCCTGGGGGTCCTGCTCAAGTACCAGGAGGATGTCGCCGCCATCAAGGCGGGAGCCCGGACCATGCTGGCCGAACTCCGGGCCGGATGATGCCATCGGTCGCTACCATCGATGGCGAGGCGCTGGCGGCCAACTGCGTGCTGTTCGGCCGGCTGCTTCGGCGGGCGGGGCTCCCGGTGGATGCGGATCAGACCCGGACCTTTGTCCGGGTAGCGGGCATGCTGGGCCTGGAGCACAAGGGCGACGTGCGGAACGCCGGGCGCGTGATCTATGTCAGGCGCCGCGAGGATCGGCCGATCTTCGACGAGGCCTTCGACCGATTCTGGCGCCGACGCGCCGGCGGCGGCGACCCGGGACGGCCGCTGCCCCGGCTTCGGCAGGGTGAGCGGCGACCCGGCTCCCTCGATTTCGACACCGACACCGGTCGGGTGGAGCCCCGGAGCCGGCCGCTCACCCTGGAGATCCCGCGGGCCTCCAGCGCGGAGTGGGTCCGCACCGCGGATTTCGGCGAACTGACCGGCTCGGAAGCGCGCGATGCCCTCCGGATGCTGGCCACCCTGGCGCCGATCCTGCCCCGCCGCCCCTCGCGGCGCATGACCATCGGACGTCGGGGCCACCGGCCCGCGCTCCGCCGGATGCTCCGGGAGTCGCTGGCCACGGGCGGGGAGCCGATCCGCTGGTGGTGGCGTGCCCGCACCAGCCGCCCCCGGCCGATCGTCCTGCTCTGCGACATCAGCGGCTCGATGGAACGCTACAGCCGGTTCATGCTGCGCTTCGCCCACGCGCTGGCCCGTGCCGGTGCCCCGCTGGAGGTGTTCGTCTTCGGCACCCGCCTGACCCGGATCACCCGGCAATTGCGGATTCGGAGCGCCGACGAGGCCCTCCGACGGGTGGCGGACAGCGTGGTAGACTGGAGTGGCGGCACCCGGATCGGGGACTGCCTTCGGCAGCTCAACCGGGTGTGGGTGCGCCGGACGGTCCGCAGCGGGGCCGTGGTCCTGCTGGTGTCGGATGGCTGGGAACGCGGGGACCCGGCGGTACTCGGCGAAGAGATGGCCCGGCTGCGACGGGCCTGTCATCGCCTGGTGTGGCTGGATCCCCTGGCGAGCCGGGCCGGGTTCGAGCCGGTCACCCAGGGACTGGTCGCGGCCCTGCCGCATGTGGATGACCTGCTGCCGTGCGCCTCGGTGGCATCGCTGGAACGGCTGGGCGAAATGCTGCGGGTGATCGGCCGGGACGCGTCCCGGGATCGCGGGTCTAGGCCGCCACGCCGCACCATTCGGTGAGCGCCGTGGCCACCACCGTGATGGCCGTCAGCAGCGCGGCAACCGGCAGGTGCTCGTCGGGGGCATGGGCCACGCGGATGTCGCCCGCCCCGTACATGACACAGGGCATGCCGCCGAATTCGATGAAGTGGCGCATGTCGGCCCCGTAGGTAGCAGCCTCGGTCGGGGTGTGCTGCCCGGTGACCGCCAGGTGCGCCGCCCGCATGACATCGCAGATCGGGGCGTCCGACGGCGTCTCCGCCGCAATGAACTGGCCCCCGAAGAAGGTCAGTTCCGGCGGGTGCTTCCGGAGCCAGGGATCCTGGGCCGCGACGGCCATGATGCGGCTGATCACATGCCGTTTGAAGGCCTGCAATTCCTCTCCCGGCAGGAAGCCGACGCGGATTTCCGCCTCGAGGTGCTCGGGCACGGTGGAGGCCCAGTTGCCCGCCCGCACCACCCCCACGTTGATCGGGACCTTGTTGGCAAAGCGATCGTAGAGGGGATGGCGCAGCAGGGTGTTGCGCTCCTGCTCGAAGTGCTGCAGGTCGGCGAAGATCGGGACGAATTTCTCCAGCGCCGAGACGCCCTCGTCTCGCGTCGCGGCATGGGCGGAGCGTCCGGTGATGCCCAGGCGAAAGACCAGCGACCCCTCGCACGCGGTGACCAGCTTGAGTTCGGTGGGCTCGGTGACCAGGGCGGCATCGGCCCGGTGCCCGCGCAGTACCACGCTGAGGGCGCCCAGGCCGCCGTCCTCCTCACCCACCGTGGCGGCGACCGTCACGTCGCCCTTCAGCTTGACCCCAAGCTTCTTGAGAACATCCAGGGCCGCCAGGTGGGTGACCAGCCCGCCCTTCATGTCGCAGCTGCCCCGGCCGTAGACGCTGCCGTTCACCAGGTTGGCGCTGAACGGGGGCTGGCTCCAGAGGGCATGATCTCCCTCGGGAACGGTATCGATGTGGGCATTGAGCAGGATCGAGCGCCCCGCCCCGGTCCCGGCCCGCTTCCCGACGACGTTCAGCCGTCCCTTCCAGACCGACTGGTCTCCGACGTGTTCCAGGTAGTCCCGCATCTCCTCGGGGGTGGCCGCCCAGCTCTCGGTGACCAGACGCCGGGCCCGGAAGGCCTTGCCCACCACCGCGCTCATCTTGCCCTCGGCGCCGGTCACGGAGCGGGTGCGCACAAAGGCCTGGTGGAGGGCGAGAATCCGGTCACGCTCCGCCTCCACCGTGCTTCCAATCGCCTGGACCAGCTGGTCCTTCGCCATCACCGCCATGAACGTCCCCCGAATTCGGTTGGCCCAATGTAATCTGTCGCGGTGGCGGGCCCGTAGTCCGCTTCTATATTGCCTCTGACGGCCGCCGACGGCGGCGGCCGCGCCATCGTGCTCAACGGACGGACTTCAATGCGGGATGTACTCAAGGACTACGACGCCTTCATCGCCGCCGGCGATCTGGTCGGCCGGGCGGTCGTCACCAGCGTCTGGGGATCGGCGCCACGGGCTGAGGGAGCGTGCCTGCTGGCCAGCGCGCGGGGAAAGATCGCGGGCTCAGTATCGGGAGGCTGCGTGGAAAGTGCGGCGGCCCAGGAGGTGCTCCAGGCCCAGGAGCGGCACTCCCCGACACACCTCACCTACGGCGTGAGTCATGAGCGGGCGTGGGAGGTGGGGCTGGCCTGCGGCGGCACCATCAAGGTGTATGTGGAGCCTTCCGTGTCCCACCGAGTGGTCGAGGCGGCCCGGGGGGACGGCGGCGTGGTCGTGGCCACTGCGGTGGAAGGGGTGGCCATCGGCCAATGCGTGACGTTCCGTGATGATGGCACCGACGATGCCACCCCACACGAGGCGTGGCTGCGGGATGGCGTGGGCAAGCTGGCTCGGGAGGCGCTCCAGCGGGAGGCCAGCCGGATCGTGGAGATCGGCGGACCCGAGGGGACCATCGCCTCGGTGTTCCTCGAGGTGTTCCCGCGCCGTCCGGTGCTGGTGATCTTCGGCGGGGTCCATATTGCCATGGCGCTGGTCCCGATGGCCAAGCTGCTCGGCTACCGGACCGTCGTGGCCGACGGGCGCCAGTCGTTTCTCACCCGAGAGCGCTTTCCCGACGCCGACGAGCTGATCCTGGCATGGCCCGAGGAGGCGTTCCGGAAGGTCGGGCTCGGACCCGCCACCTACGTCTGCCTGCTCTCGCACGACCCCAAGTTCGATGACCCCGCCATGGAGCTGGCGTTGCGCTCCGAGGCCCGCTACATCGGCGCCATCGGGTCCAGGAAGACCCAGAGCGCCCGCCGAGAAAGGTTGCTCGGTCTGGGCTTCAGCGAGCAGGATCTGACCCGGCTGCACGGTCCGATCGGGTTGCCGCTCGGCGGACGGGCCCCCGCCGAGACGGCGCTGGCGATCCTGGCGGAGATGACGCAGGTGCGGTACGCGATCTAGTGGACTGTCTCTCAAGCCCCGCTAGTACGAATGCGGCGCGTGGGTGAATGATACATCCAGCGAAAGGGCCGGCAGGTCTTGTTATGCAGGCGAATGTACTGCATCAGCTTCCGCCGC